>ENA-OPBF01001361-OPBF01001361.1-human-gut-metagenome-genome-assembly--contig:-NODE-1361-length-16272-cov-3.771598_pt1 | contig 16272 bp, 7 predicted proteins | sample MGYA00241067_ERZ501450 | MGnify/ENA primary metagenome ERZ501450 (study PRJEB25962, sample SAMEA2042516) | human gut metagenome | biome: human gut; feature: human-associated habitat; material: faeces... | reverse complement strand
CCACCGGCCCGTACTCCATGATCACCCAGCAGCCGCTCGGTGGTAAGGCCCAGTTCGGTGGCCAGCGCTTCGGCGAGATGGAGGTGTGGGCCCTTGAGGCCTACGGCGCCGCCTACACGCTGCACGAGATGATGACCACCAAGTCCGATGACGTCGACGGCCGCGTGCGTGTCTACGGTGCCATTGTGAAGGGTGACAACCTGCCACCGGCAGGCATTCCGGAATCCTTCAAGGTGCTGCTTAAGGAAATGCAGTCCCTGTCCCTGAACGTCGAAGTGCTCAACGCGGAAGGCGTGGCTATCGACATGAAGGACGAGGACGACGATCCGTCTGCTTCCTCCGACGATCTTGGCTTCAGCATCGGCGCGCGTCCCGACGCGGTCGCCAAGGCTGACCAGGTTGTGGAAGAACCTGAATTCCAGTGATCCCATGGCTGGTCGCGTCGTATGAAAACGTGGCGCGACCAGTCTGACGAAACGTGATTAAGCATTAAGAATCGATAGACAGGACAATAGAGTGCTGGACGTCAACGCATTTGACAAACTGAGGATTGGCCTGGCCACCGCCGATGACATCCGTAATTGGAGCCATGGCGAGGTCAAGAAGCCTGAAACCATTAACTACCGTACCCTGAAGCCAGAGAAAGACGGTCTGTTCGGCGAACAGATCTTCGGACCTACCCGTGACTGGGAGTGCGCCTGCGGCAAGTACAAGCGCGTACGCTTCAAGGGCATCGTCTGCGAACGCTGTGGTGTGGAAGTCACCAAGAGCCGTGTGCGCCGTGAGCGCATGGGCCATATCGAGCTTGCCGCTCCGGTGACCCACATCTGGTTCTTCAAGGGTGTTCCGTCCCGTTTGGGCTACCTGCTGGACATCGCTCCGAAGGATCTGGAAAAGGTCATCTACTTTGCCGCCTACATGGTCACCAGCGTCGATGAGGAACAGCGTCACGAGGATCTTCCGGGTCTGCAGGACGAGTTCGACAACGACATCGCCAACCTGGAGAAGCGTCGCAACGCGGAAATCGAAGAGCGTGCCAAGAAGGTCGAATCCGATCTGGCCGAACTTGAGGCCGAAGGCGAAGCCAGGGGCTCTGCACGCGCCAAGCTGCGCAACAGCGCCGAGCGTGAAATGGCCGCGATCCGCATCCGTTTCGACGAGCAGATCCAGCGTCTGAGCGCCGTGTTCGACCGCTTCAAGAACCTGAAGCCGGGCGACATGGAAGGCGACGTCGACCTGTGGCGTGAAATGGAAGACCGCTACGGCGACTACTTCGAAGGCTGCATGGGCGCCGAAGCCATCAAGAAGCGCTTGCAGGACTTCGATCTCGAGGCCGCTTCCAAGCAGCTGCGTGAGGAAATCGACACCGGCACCGGCCAGCGCAAGGCCCGCGCCCTGAAGCGTCTGAAGGTCGTCAACGCCTTCCTGACCACCGGCAACAAGCCGGAGGCCATGGTGCTCGACGTGATCCCGGTCATCCCGCCGGACCTGCGCCCGATGGTGCAGCTCGACGGTGGCCGTTTCGCCACCTCCGATCTCAACGACCTCTACCGTCGTGTGATCAACCGTAACAACCGTCTGAAGCGACTGATCGAGCTCGGCGCTCCTGAAATCATGCTCAACAACGAAAAGCGCATGCTTCAGGAAGCCGTCGACTCCCTGTTCGACAACGGTCGTCGTGGCCGTCCGGTCACCGGCGCTTCGAACCGCCCGCTGAAGTCCCTGAGCGACATGCTCAAGGGCAAGCAGGGTCGTTTCCGTCAGAACCTGCTTGGTAAGCGTGTGGACTATTCCGGCCGTTCCGTGATCGTGGTCGGCCCGTCCCTGCGCATGCACCAGTGCGGTCTGCCGAAGCCGATGGCCCTCGAGCTGTTCAAGCCGTTCGTCATCAAGCGCCTCGTGGACCAGGGCTTCGCGCAGAACATGAAGAGCGCCAAGCGTCTTGTGGACCGTGGCGATTCCGAAGTGTGGGGCGTGCTCGAAGAGGTCATCGCCGAGCATCCGGTGCTTCTGAACCGTGCACCTACGCTGCACCGTCTGGGCATTCAGGCGTTCGAGCCGATCCTGGTGGAAGGCAAGGCCATCCACCTGCCGCCGCTTGCCTGCGCTGCATTCAACGCCGACTTCGATGGCGACCAGATGGCAGTCCACCTGCCGCTGTCCGCCGAAGCCCAGGCCGAGGCCCGTTCCCTGATGATGGCTTCTGACAACATTCTGAAGCCGGCAGACGGCCACACCGTGACCATGCCGAGCCAGGACATGATTCTCGGTCTGTACTACCTGACCACTGTCATCGACGGCGCCAAGGGTCAGGGCCGTGTGTTCTCCTCGCTTGAAGAGGCCGAAATGGCGCTCGACAAGCACGAGATCGACATGCAGGCCAAGGTGCTTATCCGCCTTCCGGAAGACTTCGTGCTTCCGAAGGGTTGGGAACCGAGCGAAGTCGAAGTCGTCGATCCTGAACCGGGCAGCCCGGCGGTGGTGAAGGAAGAGCGCTTCCACGATGGTTCCGTGCTTTTCGCGACCTCCTACGGTCGCATCCTGTTCAACAGCACGCTGCCGGTCGACTACCCGTTCGTGAACGATCAGGCTCCGAAGAAGCGCCTGAGCAAGATCGTCGACGACATCGCAACCCGTTACTCCACCGCACAAGTGGCTGCAACGCTGGACGCTCTGAAGGATATGGGCTTCACCCGCGCACCGTGGTCCGGTGTGTCCTTCGCGTTCTCCGACGTTATCCAGCCGTCCGAGCGCGACGAGTTCATCGAGAAGTACGAAGCCGAAGCTGAAAAGGTCAACGAGAATTACGAAATCGGTATGCTCACCGAGGAGGAGCGCCGCCAAGAACTCATCGACCTGTGGACCAAGTGCACCAGCGAGGTTTCCGAGGCTGTCGAGGAACACTTCGACTCCAAGAACAACCTGGCTATCATCGTGCAGTCAGGTGCACGAGGAAACATGATGCAGATTAACCAGATCGCAGGCATGCGAGGCCTCGTGGCCAACCCGAAGGGCGAGATCATTCCTCGACCTGTGAAGTCCAACTACCGCGACGGCCTGTCCGTGCTGGAATACTTCATCTCCCAGCACGGCGCGCGTAAGGGCCTGGCCGATACCGCACTGCGTACCGCAGAGTCTGGTTACCTGACCCGTCGTCTGGTGGACGTCTCCCAGGATGTGATTGTGCGTGAAGAGGATTGCGGCACCAAGCGCGGCCTGACGATGAAGGTCGGCGAGCGTGACGCTGATGGCAACCTGCATCTTGTCAAGGCTGCCGACGGTGGTCCGTATTCCCGTCTGCTCGCAGCTGACGTGATCGATCCGGCCGACGGCGAAACCGTGCTGTACAAGGCTGGCGACGCACTGTCCATGGACGTGCTCAACGATCTCGTCGCTCACGATGTGGAAGAAGTCAAGGCCCGTTCCGTGCTCACCTGCGACTCCAAGCGTGGTGTGTGCGCCAAGTGCTATGGCTGGTCTCTGGCCACCAACAAGCTGGTGGATGTCGGTGAGGCCGTTGGCATCGTAGCGGCACAGTCCATCGGCGAGCCTGGTACCCAGCTGACGCTGCGTTCCTTCCACTCCGGCGGCGTCGCTTCCGCATCCGATATCACCCAGGGTCTCCCTCGTGTTACCGAGCTTTTCGAAGCTCGTACCCCGAAGGGCGAGGCTCCGATCGCGGAGTTCGCAGGCGTGGTCAAGGTGGAAGACACCGAGCGCGGCCGTCAGGTCATGCTGAAGCCGGACGACGAATCCGTCGAGCCGATCGTCTACCCGGTGACCCGTCGCGCTCCGATGCTGGTCAAGGACGGCGAGCATGTCGAAGCTGGCACCCAGCTGATCGAAGGCTCCGTCGATCCTAAGAAGATCCTGCGCATCCTCGGCCCTCGTGCCGCCCAAGTGAACATTGTGGAGGAAGTGCACACCGTGTACCGCTCCCAGGGCGTGGATATTCACGACAAGCACATCGAGGTCATCGTGCACCAGATGCTGCGCCGTATCACCGTGATCGACTCCGGCGACACCGACCTGCTTCCGGGTGAACTGGTGGATCAGGCCCGCTTCAAGGCCTCCAACATGAAGGCCGTGAAGGAAGGTGGCAAGCCTGCCGCCGGCCGTCCGGAGCTGATGGGCATCACCAAGGCTTCGCTGGCAACCGATTCCTGGCTGTCCGCAGCCTCCTTCCAGGAGACCACCCGCGTGCTTACCGAAGCCGCCCTGAGCCAGAAGGTCGACGACCTGAAGGGCCTCAAGGAGAACGTCATCATCGGTAAGCTCATTCCGGCCGGTACCGGTCTTGCCCGTTACCGTAACGCCGTGGTCGAGCCCGACAAGGCCATTCGCGACACCATCTACCCGAACTTCGGTTTGGGTGGCGACGAGTCCGATGCTGCCTTCGGCGACGCGGATCTGTCCGAAGTCGACTTCTCCAACATCGATTTCGGCGATCTGAAGCTAGGCGACGACTTCAATCCGGATGACTTCCTGGACGACAATGGCGGCCAGATGGATTTGGGCGACAACCTGTGATCCGAAAGGCGATGATGGAACGACGTAACGTCTGAAATCATCCGATAGACATAAAAATGGGGATTGGCTTCAAACAGCTGATCCCCATTTTTAATACCCAAAAACACTATTGTTGCGATCATTATGCCAACAGTCGGCATATTACGAAACTGCCTGTATTGCAGAGCGAATTCACTATCGCAAATCAAACGTCAAATTACAATGAGGGTATGAGCTTTCTTCCATATCCGCCGCCGCCTGAACCAGGCTGGTACGATGATGACGCCACCGTAATGCCTCCCTTCGCCGATTTTGCAATGCCGGGAACGGTGCAATCTCAGCCGATGGAGCAGGTTTCCATGTTGCTGGAACCAATCAATGACGAGTCGGTCAACGACGAACCGGTCAACGATGATGATATCGATTGGGATGGCACAGTGCTGTCTTCGGCCTTCACCATGAAGCAGCCGAAGCTGGAATACACGCTTTACAATGAGCAGACCGGTCAGGAAGTGATTATCGACATGGGCGTGCTGCTGGGACGCAAGTCGTCCGTTGAAGTGCCGGAAGGTGCTAAATACGTGAAATTGGAGGATCCGACGCGCACGATTTCACGCCATCATGCGGCGATCAGCTTCGACCAGGATGGCACGTTGTGGATTGAGGATTACGAATCGCTTAATGGCACGTACATTATTCAAGGCAATGAGGAGACCAAGGTCGAGCACAAGCCGATAAAGTTTGAGGCACCTTGCACGATTCGTATCGGAGATCAGTTCTTTACGCTCGAACAGCGCTGATTGAGATGTTGTGTTGCATCTTGCCGAGTATGCCGTCAAACCGCAAGGTTTGGAATAATTGAAATGACGGTGCGACAATGAACGATGTCGAGAGTCGAAGAGGGCTGTACACGTGAGGATGCGCGTACACCCCTCTTCGACTATTGCGATTCGCTGCCTGCCGACTGGCGCTTGCTGACTGGCTATTTGCTACTTGCGCAGGCGGATGGCCGCGTTGACGGCGGAATCATTGAGACTGGCAAGCCAGTCAAGCAGATCCGGGTAGATATTCGGATTGCGTGCGAGGAAGGGGCGCAGCTCCGGAGCCTCGCTCGCGATTTGAGCCATCAGCATCTTGTCTTGCGTGGTCATGGCCAATTCCGCTGGATTGGTATACGGGTCGGCGTATTCCGTTGAAACGTCGTGCGCCATATTCGATGCCGGCGCTTCCATGAACGATTCAGGCTGGTATTGGTCGGTTGCCGGCGGCTGGCATTGCATCTGATACTGCACTTCCGACGATTGCTGCGGCTGCTGATACTGCGCTTGCGTTTGGAATTGCTGTGCCCGTTCCGTAGCGGTTTCGGTATTCCTCTGCATAACGCCTTCCTGCGGAACCGGCCACCCCATCGCGACCAGCTGCTGGCGTGCGCGCTCATCGCCGAATTGGGCGACCCAACGTTTCAGACCCGGGTACGCACGCGGATTGGCAACCACATTCGCGCCGAATTCCGGATTTTCGTAAGCGATTTTCGCTAGAAACACGGGATCTGCGTTCGGATCCTGCACGGCTGCGGCCGCGGTATCGAAATCGACCATCATGATCTCCTTATCTCGTGTTCTGTAAATATTGTATTGAATGCGCTGATAACAAAGTGGTCAATCTGATTATCGACGATTGCCATTGCGGGAACATGCGTGTTATTGAATGGTTCGCAACGTCTGCAATGTGCCTTCCTGCAAATCGCCGATATCCTCATGATCTCCGATTTTGCTGACGCTCCAATCGATGTCAACCGTAGTATTTGTTGCCGTATCGGCTGCGTTATTCGCTGAATCGTCGCGCAGGTCAAGCACGATCGCCGTGACATTGTCATTGCCGTCGGCATCGAGCGCGGACTGCACTAGCATTTCCGCGGCGATTTGCGGATTGTCGTACGCTGCCACCGTGTTTGCCTCGAAAATGGAAAACGTCGGCAAGTGAAAGTTTGGCGCGCCATCTGCGTAATGTCGGCAATGACTTGAGTATGTACTTGCGTTCCTGCGCAATATCATGCCAATACTGCTGCACATGCTCCTCGTTGACGGTATTACCGGAGAAGGCCGCGTAATCGGCTTGTGTGCCCAAGGCAAGCAACGTTTCACAGGAAATATCCATCTGGCTTGCGATGGAGACCGCTTGTTCGCTGCGCGTGCCTTGAATGTCGAGTCCGCTTTGCCGAGCGAGCGCCGCCACGGATTGCCATCCTGCCACCACTCGCTGTTGCGCGCTGCCGTGTTTTCTTGACCGTGCCAGTGCGATCGCTTTGATGGCGAGCAGGAGGCCGCATACGATGAGCAGCGTCCACAGGGGGCTTCCGTAGATGGCTACTTTTCTTGCGATTCTGCCGAAATGCTGCCAGAAGAGGTTGATTGACGTTTCATCAGCCATGCTTCCGCCGATTGAGGATTTGCCTTTGGCTTGGGTGTCGTCGCGTAGCGGGTCGGTGAGGGGTACTGGGGGTTGACGCACCAGGGCTTGCGGGTTCGGTGGGGTGAGGTTCTGGTTTTCGTCGGGGACTTTGGTTTCCTTTGGCGTCGGGTAGAACGCCACCCAGCCGTAGCCGTCCAGTTTGATTTCCACCCATGCGGTCACGTCGTTGCCGGTGAATTCGATGACGGTGTTTTTCCCTTGTTTTTCGGTGCGGTTTTTGCTGATTTCGCCTTCATCGTCTTTTGGTAGGAATCCAAGCACCACTCGGCTTGGAAGTCCCAGGCTGCGTGCCATGAGTGCCATTGCGGAGGCGTATTGTTCGCTGTCTCCGACCATGGCCGTTCCGGCGAGCAGCTGGTCGATACGGTAGTTGCCGTGGCCGGCGGTAGACGGGTAATCGCCGCTCAAGCCGTGCGAGAACCAGCCTGATTCCTTGAGTTTTTCGGCGATGGCCTGGGCTGCTTCGCCTCCTTTGGATTGGCCGCCGGCTATGGCTGTGGCGAGTTTGTCCACACAGTCGGGCACGTCTTCGGCTTTAGGCTGGCTGATGGAGGCTGCGTTGGCTTTGGTGATTTGCTTGTCGGTGGGAACTGCTGGCATGATGCCGGTTTCCGTGTAGGTGAGGCCTTCGGAGGTGCGTGAGGGGTAGATGGCCGACATGGTGTCGCTGTTGTAATAGAACGAGTCGACGTTTTCACTGTTGTCGAAGGTCACGCTGGATGCAGCTCCGGCAATGGGTAACCAGTAGTCGCTTAGGCCTTTGTTCACGGTGAATGTTGCGGTGAATTTCTTGCCTTCGGCGTTGTTGGTGATGGAGGTACCGACGCGATGGTAATTGGAGGAGTCCGACGACATGGTGGAATCGGACAAGTTCCATACGTTGCCGTCGAAACGGTCCATGACCGCTAGTCGCACGCTCGATCCTGCGGGCAGGTTTTCGACGGTGAGGAGCACGTCGTCCTTGCTGTTTTTGATGTACGAACGCATGCCGCTCAACGGGCTTGTGTAATCGTACGGGCTGAGCGGCGGATCGTAATGGTCGCGCAGAATGGTGCGGTCCTGACCGATGGCAAGGCATCCTTCAATCGCCAATGCGATGCAAACAACCACGATTGTCACGGAACTGATCCAACGTCCCAATTCCAGTAATTTCCAACGTGCGCTGATCCAAATCACGAGCACAAGCGCCATCGCGGTGCCGACGAATATGCGGTAATAGCCGGAAGATGAGCCGAGCAATGCACAGATCGCAAGATTGGCGATGACGGGAATGATGGCGATCATGGTGAATCGGCCATCTTCCGTCACTGCGAAAATGCCGGTGAGCAGCGCGGACCACAGGCAGATGGTCCATACGGCAAGCAGGCAGCCGTCCGCGGTACCGGTTGGAGGCTCGACCGACAGAATGAATTTGAAGGAGCCAAGCATCTGCACCCAACCTTGCGTAAGCGTGCGCAGGGTTGGAATGAAGTGTGCGATGGTGGTGTCGTTGAGGAACAGAACCGGGCCGACAGCCAGTTGCGCGACGGCCATGAACAGCATTTGCCACCAGAGGCGGAGCATGGGAACCGTGCCTGCGAGCGCCACGAGGGATCCGATGATGGTGGCTGGAATGGCGGCGAGGGCCCAGGATGCGACTGATCCGTAGACGTCGATGAGGTTGCTGGCTGCGGCGAGGGTGAGTAGGGCTGCTACGAGAAGGCTTGCGTATTGTGAGGCGCGTGGTCGGCGTAGATAGGGGAGGGCTTGCGATTTGCTGTCTCGTGACATCCAGATGACGGAGTGTGTGGAGTCGGCCCATGAACCTGTTCCGGTGCCTGTTCCCGTGAAGGTGCCGGTGAGTGATCCGGTGCCGGTCTCGTCGGTATTGGCGTTGTGTTTGCTGAATCCTGTGGTGCTCATGCCAGTACCCCCATGATTATTGGGAGGTCGTCTAGGCTTCCTACGGTCGCCAGGGTGAAGTCGGAGTATCGTTTGATGGCATGTGGTTGCCCGATGGTGGTTTGCAGTACCACGCAGGTTGCGGATCGGGGGAGTGCGAGCGCCATGTGTTTGATCTCGTCGATGCTTTTGAGTCTGCCGACGGTGATGTAGTAGAACGATGAGTCGGGGGTGTGGGCGAGGGTGGTTTGCGCGAGGTTCGGATCGTCGTTGATGTCGGGGGTGATGGCGCTGCAGCCGTCGAGGAATTCCGCGGAGTTGCGTGGCACGGCGTGTTCGTTTCCTGCATGTGCGGTTACCGGGCGGTTTTGGAGCAGGCATTGCACGCCGATGGATGCGTGGACGGATACCGCCAGTTCGAATTCGTCGGAGCTGAGGTAGTCGTCTGGGTTCACGCTGATGGTCAATGCGGTGTCGGTGCGTCGGGTCGCTTCGTATTGGCGGATCATCAGCGTTCCTGTTTTTGCGGAGCTGAGCCAGTGCACGTTGCGCACGTCGTCGCCCGGCTCGTATTCGCGCAGTCCGTAGAAGTCGAGGTCGTCGTCGACGATTTCGCCGCTGGGCTGACCTTCGAGGTCTCGCGGAATTCCGGCGTTGAGTGTGTTCAGCATGATGGTTTGAGGGTGGATGAACACGTTGATTTGGTCGACGAGTTTCTTTTCGTGCCGTACGAGTCCGAATGGGTCGCCTTTGCGTATGGAAAGCGGTCCGATCGGCAGCACTGCGCGGGAGACGGCGGTGAATTCCACGGTTGTTTGGCGTGATTGGCCGGCGGCGAGTATGGGGATGGAGAATCGTTCGTGGTTGTCGCCGATAGGCAGGTCGCCTCGCGCGGATGTGGTTGGCGTGCGTCCTGGATTGTCGATGCGTATGTCGACTTTTACGGTGTCTGACACGGTGACTCGTCTGCTGGACACGTCTATGGTGGCGGTGAATGACGTGTTGCCGAGTGACAGCAGGATGGCGGCGACCATCATGCAGGCGAACACGATCGCCATGGCCAACAGTTCATGCCATCCGAGAATCGTGAACGTTATGAGTGAGGCGATGGTGAGTCCGGTCACGGCCCATCCGAGCGGTGACATATATGAGGTGACCAGTCGTTTGATGCGATGCTTGATGCGTCGCAGGGATCGTTGCATGGTTCTCCTGCGTTGCATGGTTTTGGATTGTCGCATACTTGACCTTTCGGGTGTTTACGAACGTTTCGTGCGATTGCGTGCTTCTGTCTTGCTGCGCGTGCAGTGCAGCTGCGTTGGGTATGCGCTTCAGGCGGTGACGCCTACGGTCGGTGCGGGTACGTTTTCGAGAATCTGTTCGATCATCAGTTCGGGGGTGGATCCGGCGAACGTGGCCTCCGCGGTGAGTGTGATGCGGTGCGCGAGCACAGCGACAGCCAGCTGCTTCACATCGTCAGGCACCACATATCCGCGATTGTTGGACGCCGCCCACACGCGGGCGCATCGGGTCAGCGCAAGTGCGCCTCGCATGGACGATCCGACCTGGATGCGTTCGTTGTGGCGCGTCGCTTCCACCAAGCGCACGATATATTCGAGGATCGCGTCGTCAAGATGTACGGTTTCGCTGATGGCACGCATGCGCAGCACGTCGTTGCCGGTGAGCACCGCATGCACGGTGGATGCACGGTCGGTGACGTTGACCTGTTTGAGAATGCTCACGCTCACGTCGTGGCTTGGATAGCCGATGGTTGTTTTGATGAGGAAACGATCCATCTGCGCTTCCGGCAGTTTGTAGGTGCCGAGCTGTTCTATGGGGTTCTGGGTGGCGATGACCATGAAAGGCTGCGGTACCGTGTGGGTTTCGCCGTCGACGGTGACTTTCTGCTCTTCCATGACTTCGAGCAGTGCGGACTGTGTTTTCGGCGAGGCTCGGTTGATTTCGTCGGCAAGCACGACGGAAGCGAAAATCGGGCCTTCGCGGTATTCGAATTCGCTGTTCTTCTGGTCGTAGTAGGTTACGCCGACCACGTCGGAAGGCAGCAGATCCGGAGTGAACTGGATGCGCTTGAACGACATGTCGATGGAGTTGGCGAGGCCTCGGGCCAGCTGTGTCTTGCCTGTTCCGGGGTTGTCTTCAAGCAGAATGTGGCCGCCAATGATCATGGCGGTGGCACATTGGCGGATCGGCTGCTCCTTGCCGACCACAACCTGGGAGATGCTGTCGACCAGTTTGGTGAACTGGTTGTGGAATTCGGTGATGTCGGCTTGTGGGGCGGACATCATGGACGAGGTTGCGGCTGGCTGCGCGGGCTTGACTGGCGATGCCGCTGCCGGAATTGGCTGCGATTGCGGTAACGGTTGTCGCATCTGCACAGGCTGTGCCGGTCGCGCCTTCAAGGGTTGCGTTGTTGGAACCGTAGGCATTGCAGGCCTGTAGGGCATTGCATTGTATGCGCTGAGCATGGTGTCTTCATCGTCGGCATCGAACGTGTTGGTGGCGTAATGGTTCGCATTATGCGCGCTGAGTACCGTGCCTTCATCGTCGCCGCTTTGCTCCTGCGGATGCGTTGGCAGGCTTGGAGCTTGGAATGCGGGGCGCGCCTGCGGATTGCCGGGCTGTTGCGGCTTGTTCGTATAGTGCCGGATAGAACCCAGCTGGGTGGCGTCGTCGTTGTCGTTGCTCATGGGTGCTCCTTGTTTGCTTCTGTTGGTCGTATTGATGATTGGCTGTCGATATTGGATTGTTCGTCGAGATTGCCGTACCGGTTAGCGATTGGCGTAATAGGCCAAGCCTCTCACCCACGGCTTGCTTTTTCCATCGATGGTGGAAAGAGCTACGGATGAAGCCGTAGGGGTGTTACTTTGCTTTGATTCCGACTGGTCTGGATTGGGGTCAGTCTCAGGATCAGTGGTCGGCTCGCTATAGCGGTCGGAGTCTTTGATCGTTGATCCGTCTACCTCGTTGTTGAGTGCCGGGTCTGGACCAGTGACTTTGAACTTCCATGTGTAGTCGACCCCCGTTGGCAGCTTTTCGGCGTTCAACTGACTGGTACCTTGGGTCCAAGGGATTTCGTATGTTTTGCCACCTCCGGTGAATACGAAGGAGTAGCTGCCAATTTGATTCCACGTTTTCACCGATCCGCCGGCGACCTTGATGAGATTCGTAGCATTGGCATCCCAGGCAAGGGTCGGCATGGTAGTGATTTCCGCCTTGGTTTTGTTGCCGACGGTATTGCTGTTGGCAGTTTCAGGGGTGCTGATATGTGACGTATCAATGAAGTATTGTTGGACATTTACCGTATCGCAGGTGCTCCAATTACCGGAAAGCGGCCACTCTGCTCTGTTCTCGTGAACATCATCATTGTAATAATCCTTGGCCTTTACAACAAAGCCCGTGACGCGTCCTTTTTTGGACCAGGTTGCCACACATATATTGTTGTTGAGTTCCAGCTTCACATTGGTTGGGGGATCGACTGCCGTGAAGGGCGAAACGGACGTTTCGCTGCTCAATGAGCCACTGTGTTCCGTGACCACGGTAATCGTCGGCTTAATCTCTTTGTAATACCACTCGTTCTTGATGTCGAATTCGACGGAATAGTTCGTGGCATTGGTCTCCACGGATTTGTCTTCGTTTCTGATACTTACCGTAATCGACTGGTATTTCGAGTTGCGGGCGTCATTGATTCGCCCGCTCACCACAATCTTGTCGCTATTCTGCACTGCTGAGATGGTCGGTTCGTCGGGCGTGCCCCAAGGTGAAACGGCATTGGATGTGGCGGATGGTTGACTCCAGTTCATCTTGTTATGCGCCTTGACCGTGGCTGTATAGGATGCGCCATTGGTAATCGCATTGTTGTTGAATTTAAACGTGAAGCTTGTACCTTCAACCTTTTGCGTCGGATTCGCCATATTGGACCCATTTAATGTCACCTCATAGCCGTCGACGGCAGAGAAATTGCCTTCCGGAGCCTTCCATGTGACAACAACGGTGTTCTTGCCGGCTTCGGCCTTCACATCGGTCGGTGCGTCCGGAAGCTTGTCAGGCGTGCCTTCCACACCGTTCGACTCCTTCGACCAGCCGATCTCATTCTTGGCTTGCACCTTGAACGAGTACGTCTTGCCGTTCTTCAAACCGGTAATCTGGCAGGAGGTCACGGAACCGCACGATTTCTCGCCGGAACCGTTGCCGCTCCACGTCACCTTGTATTCGCTGATCGGGCTGCCGTTCGAAGAGCCGGCCGTCCAACTCAAATTTACCGCGCCATCCTGCGGGTCTCCCGCGATGGGAGAGAGTAGAGGCGCATCCGGCTTGTCCATTACCGAAATGCTGATGGTGCCTGTCACCTCACGTTCCTTCGTATTGGTGGCATCACGCACGTTGACGATCACCTTGTTGGTGCTCGCGCCGATGTCGGAAGCTGCGCTGATCGATACCACACCGTTGGCCGGACAGTCCACGGTCAGCTTCGACGCGCCGTCGGATGTGCATCCGGTCACGGTCAACGTGGAATCAGGGAACGGATTGTACGCGTCGGCAAGCAGGTTCACTTCCTCGCTGCTTCCCGCCTTGACCTTCAGGGTTTTCGCGTTGATGCGCGCCAAAGGCCTGTTGGATGCCGTCACACGAACCGTGACGCCTGCGCTCACCGTGCCCTTCGAATATTGGATCGAAATGGGCACGCTCACCGTAGTTCCCGGCGACGTGGTCTTGTCGGCGGACACGGTCAGCTTGCCGTTCGAACTCACCTTGGCACTCACCTGGTCGGAATCAGCGCCACCTGAATACGTGTACCGCTTTTCATCGTCGTACAGGTCGGACGCCGAATGGGTCAACGCGGTCAGATCAATGGTGGTGGCGCTTTCGCCGGCGACCACGTCGATGGTGGACGAAGAGAATGTCGGCGCAGGCACGTCGCGCCCGATTACGGTGATCGGCAACGTCAGCACCGCCGAATTGATGATTTTCACCTTGTCGTTCTTGTCGCGCTTGCCATCCACCGCGGTGAAGGTAATGGACGCGGGGCCGGAGTAATCCTTCGGCGCGGTGAACTTCAACATCTGGTCGTTCACATACAGGTCGCCGTCCGCAGCCTTCGTGGCGCTCACTGAATCGGCGCCGTCCACATACGCGGTCTTGCCTGCGCCCACACGCACGTAATCGGCGATATTGATGGTGATCGTCTCGCGTGCGTTCACCTTCAAAGCCGGCGCTTTCGGTCGAAGGATCGGCGGAAACACGCCGTATGCGGGCACTTGGATGAACGCCGTGGATGTGATGTCATACGTCGTGTTGGTCACGGTGTATGGCACGGCTCGCGCCTCGTCCGTCAATTCCACGGTAATGGTCGTGGACTTGTCTCCGCCCCTGACATGCGCATGGTCGGTGGCCGAATCATCAACGGCCACGTGCAGTTCGTCGGCGCTGCCGGAAGGGTTCGCGATCCATTGCGAAACGTCCACGTCGACCGATTTCTTGTCGATCGTCGCCGAAGAAGGCACACGATAGTCGTATGCGGTCGGCGGTTCGATGGTGGCGTTGCCATCGACGTTCACCGTCAATGTTGCTGTGTCAGACAATCCGGCTTTGTCTTTGACCGCATACGCCACGTAATAGGTGCCCACCTGCTGCGGTGTGGTGAAGGCGAGCATATTATCCGCTACGGTCACATTGCTGATGTCTTGCGATTCGATGTCTTCGCTGACGGTCAGGTCGGTGCTGTCTCCGGAAATGTCGTTTTGCGCCACGGGTATGGTTGCCGCGGTGTTGGGACGCAATGTGATTTCGTCGTCGCGTGCGTACACGCCCGAGTCGGTGCCGGATTTGAACACGCCCACGCGGATCTGCGCTTGGGATCGTTGGCCGGTCCAGTCTTCGACGGCGTATGAGAAGGTGTCGGTTCCTGCGGAGTCGGCATATGCTTCGTATACCAGGTAGGTGGCTCCGACTTCGCTGATGCGTCCGAGCGTCGGAGCCTTGTTGCCAAGACCAAGCAGCTGCACGTCGTTGCCATCGGAGTCGATGCCGGTCAAGGTGATCGGGATCTGGACTTTCTGCCCTGCCGCAACCTGTGCCTCAACGTCGGATGGTGTTGGCGCCGCCTTGTTTTCGGCGTCTTTTTGATGCACGTTGATGGTGATTGTGGCGGATGCCGCGTTGCCGAGATTGTCTTTGACCGTGTACGTTATGGGGAAGGATCCGGTTTGGTCGGATGCTTGGTATCGTACGGTGTTGCCTGATACGAATACGAGTCCTTTGAACGTGTTCTTGTCGTATTGCAGGTCGTTTTGCAGGCTTACCGTGGTGCCGTCGGCGTAGGTAACGTGGTCGAGCACGTTGATGGAGACAATGCCGTCGGTGCGTACCTGCGTGGTGATGTTGTCGGCTTTCGGCACGGAGTTGGAGGTGGCCAATGCCGGCGGCTGCAGTACGATCACGCCGGTCGACGTGCCTGCCGCGTTGGCTACGCCGTATTTGATTTGCACGGGTTCGGTCGGTACCTGCCGTGCGGTGATGTAGACGCGCTTGTTGCTCACGACGCCGGTTTTGATGCCGCTTGCCATGTCGGCGGTCACGTTGGTCACGGACAATACGCCGCCCATCGGGTCGACGTCGTTGGCCAGGGGCTCCACGATTGCGGTGTTGTCGGCGCCGAGCAGCGCCACGTCGTTGGCGGCGATGGGCTTGGCGAAGTCTCCGGCCACGGTCTGCACTTCAATGCGAGCCAGGCCGGTCGCGGGAATGGATCCTTGCGTGATGGTGTAGGGCACATAGTAGGTGCCGGGGTTGGGTGCGCTGAATGTGAACGACATGTCGGCGGCGTTCATGGTGGTGGATGCGCCGGATGGGGTTTCCACGGCGGTCAGCTGCGCGGGCTCGGCCGAGGTGCCGTGCACGTATTGTTTGAGCGAAACGGTGGTGCGCGTGTCTGGCGTGGTCTGCTTGACTACCGGATCGATTACCGCGGCCAACGTGTTGGCCGGTTTCACTGAGAAATACACCATGCCGGTGCCGGTCTGCTGGCCGTCGGAAACGGTTACTTCGATGCCGGCGCGTCCGGAAGGCATGGATCCCGCGTTGAATACGAGCTGCCCGTCGGCTCGCGTGGAGACGGTCACCTGGTCGGTGTTCTGCGGGGTTGCAGATACGAGCGTGAGCGGATCGCCGTCGGGGTCGGAGAAGCTGCCCAATGCGTTAGTGGCGTAGGTGGTTCCTTGCTCCACGTCGATTTCCGGTGGCGTATCGGTTTGCTGGGGCGCGTTGTCGTCGCCTCCGACCAAGGTGAGGTTCACTTTGGCATTGGACGTCTGCCCGCGCCCGTCGGAAATCTCATAGCTGAACGATGCCGATCCTTCGGCTGCCGCGGATGCGTCGAGCTGCAGATATCGTCCG
>ENA-OPBF01001346-OPBF01001346.1-human-gut-metagenome-genome-assembly--contig:-NODE-1346-length-16384-cov-13.799498_pt1 | contig 16384 bp, 14 predicted proteins | sample MGYA00241067_ERZ501450 | MGnify/ENA primary metagenome ERZ501450 (study PRJEB25962, sample SAMEA2042516) | human gut metagenome | biome: human gut; feature: human-associated habitat; material: faeces... | reverse complement strand
GGGGAAAAAGGATATACAGCAAGCCTATACGCTTGTGTTTTTCATGAAGTCATCATAGGAGTTTACAAATGCGTCTGCTGATGTGTCAGGCTTCGGCTCCTGTGTCTTTTTAATCGCATAGGAGTACTTGGAAAGATAGTCCTTGAATGCTTCGAGGTCTGTTATCTCTCCACAGACTGCTTCAACCTCTGCCCCTATCTGTATAAGTCTTTTAGTTCGAGCTTTCCGTTCTGCCTGTTTCTCACGTTGTAGGATTGCTTTTTTCTGTGCCTTGATTTGCTCAATCTTCTTGTCAAGTTCTGCTATTCTTTCTTCGGTAGGTCTTGCTTCTGCCATAGTGTAGTACCTCTCTTTCTTTTTAACTGTATCGTACATTCTACCATATTCTTGATGAAAAGTCGATGTTGTGATATACTCAATTTACACAATCCCTTAGTTTACTAAGGGCGCACTTACAGACACACTTGCTTACGCAAGTATATCTGCTTAACAGCGCGCTCTCCGAGGGTGGGGGCTTTGCCCCTCAACCCCTTGCATTACCTCATATTCACAGAAAGGAGAATTGACGATATGGCTATCTATCATTGTTCGGTAAAGAATATCAGCCGAAGCGGTGGCAAGTCTGCTGTGGCTTCGGCTTCATATCGTGCGGGCGAAAAATTGGAAGACAGGGAAACAGGACTGACGCACGATTATACAAACAAGTCAGAGGTTGCCTACTCTGAAATATTCCTTTGCGAGAATGCACCGAGTGAGTACCAAGACAGAGAAAACCTATGGAACGCAGTCGAGGAAGTGGAGAAGCAGAGCAACGCAAGGCTTGCGAGAGAGTGGGAAGTGGCACTCCCTAATGAGCTTACCCTTGAACAGGGCAAGGAGCTTGTCAGAGGGTACGTACAGAGCCTTGCTGATGAGGGTATGTGCGTAGATGCCAATATCCACTGGAAAGACGGAAATCACCACGCACACATCATGGGAACTACAAGACCGATAAAGGAGAATGGCGAGTGGGGGCAGAAAGAGAAGAAAGCCTATAAACTGGACGAGAACGGACAGAAGATACCGCAGATAGACCCCAAGACAGGAGAACAGAAGATAGGAGCGAGAGGTCGGAAAATGTGGCAGAGAGAGACAGTCGAAGCCAATGACTGGAACAGGTCGGAAAAGGTCGAAGAATGGCGAGAACGTTGGGCAGACCACTGTAACAAAGCCCTTGAACAGGCACAGAGCCTTGAAAGGGTAGACCACAGGAGCTTTGAAAGACAGGGCATTGAACGGATACCGACTATCCATGAGGGATATGTCGCAAGGGATATGGAGCAGAAAGGGCAGACTGCAGAGCGGTGCGAAATCAATAGAGACATCAACGCAGCCAACATACAGCTGTCAGCGTTGGAACATCAGCAGAGCCTATTTACAAGGCTACTAGAACAGTTAAAGGATAAAGTGAAGGAGGCATTAAATGAGCGATTACAGCGACTTAGAACTGCAAGAACAGCTGATGAATCAGCTAGAGGAAATGCAGACGGAAATAGAACAGTACAGGCAGACCATAACCGACCTGCAGGCGGAAGTGTCGCAGAAAGACTCGCAAGCCTTAGAAGCAGTCGAGCAAGCGGAGAGCTTCAGCAAGGAACTGGAAAGAACACAGTCAGAGTTGATGAACACGAAAAAGAAGTATTCTCTCGCTCTGTCGAACTTGGAAAAACTCAACAGCCAACTGGAACAGGCGAGACAATCGGCGAACTCCTCGCAAGTGCAAGAACTGGTATCGATAGTGCAACAGCAAAAGAAAAAGATAGCGGAGCAAGCCGAGCTGATAGAGAAGCTGAACGAGAGCGACTTAATCGTGAAAGAGAACGACAGGCTAAAGAAGCTGAACAGCGACTTGCAAAAGAGCGAGCAGAACGCAAGGCAAGAAGCCATGACAGAGGTATCAGCCGTTAAAGAAGAATGTGCAAAGCGTGAACGTATAGCAGAGAGCAAGGCACAGGAAGCCGACAAGCTAAAAAGCCATTTAGAAGCCGTAGAAGCCGATTTAAGCGGTCAGATTGATAAAAAGGCACTGAACCTCGTTGAAAGCAAATTAAACGCTTTACAGGGCGTATATGAAGCCAAACAGAGGTCGCTTGACAGTGAGTATAAGGCTCTTACCGTCAGCCATGAGGGTTTTTTGTTCGGCTGTCTGCTGTATGGCATTCTTGTGACAGTATTTACTGCGATACGTTCTAAAGCCTTTACAGGCGATTTTAAGACGTTTTTTATCACAGTCGGTAATTTCTTCATGTGGTGTGGAAAAAGCCTTTACTGGCTCGGAATACAGGCTTCCAAGCTAGGGGATATGATACCGCAACCGATAGTAGCGACCATAGTACACTGGCTTTTATTTATTATCGCCTGTTTCGGTGTTGCCATTGTACTTGTCATTCTTGCCTTTACTGGCATATACGCATGGTTTGAGTGGTTCAAAGAGAATCAAGCCGACCTGGCGAGCCTGTCTGTGTTCCTGGTAAGCCTGGCATTGATTATCTTTTTTGCTGATGTTTTTAAGGCTTTTCTGCCTGTCAATCTGCTTTTACTGCTCTTACTGGTGCAGATTATAGCCATGCTTGCAAGGGTAGGCTACAAGCAGTACAGGAAGTATTACTAAGCAAAAAAATAAGACTGCTGCCATTCGGATCCAACGGAGCAAGCTCCTCATCCGAACGGAGAGCAGTCTATTTTTTATTCTTCGGCATCCTGTTTCATCAGCTTCAAAAGATACGAGAACTTGCTTCTGATAGGCTTCTGCGTATCCCGTCTTTTTATCTCCTTTGCTTTTTGGTCTATGTAGTGATACCGCATAAGTTCAACCGAACCATAGCAAGCGGAGCTTTGCGGAAGTTTAGAGTCAGGTATGGTTATCAGCACAGAAAAAAGTTCGTCATACTGTTCCTGTGTGAAATTAAAATCTTCAAGCGGAGTCTGCCACAGCTCTTTTTCTTTTACCGCTTCTTCTTGCCACTGTTCCAGTGTCATTTGGTTTTCGTCCACTTCTTCAAGGCTTGCTTTTGGAAGTGTCTCAACTTCAAAGTGGACTGCCACCACAGACCGCCCTTTTTTGACAGGCTCGTAGGAATATCTGCACTCTGTCTTTTCGTACATTTCCTTTTGCACTTTTTTCAAAATCAAGTCATTAAATCTCTTAAAAGCTTTATAAGTCTCCTCTTTATCGCAATCAAGAATTTGTTTCAGTTCATCAAGTGGCACGTCCCAACTCTTCCGGAAGCGGTTGGCTTCAAGGTAAATGAACATGATGTATGTGTACCGGCTTGTGAGTGATGTGATACAGCGTAGCTTATAACGCAAATAGCCGAGGTTTTCAATGTTAAAAAAATACTTCATAGCTTTTTGGGTACATTCCAGTTTTACTTGCCACAGCCCATAATCGTCCTGTTCCGCAACCGCTTCTTCAAACAGCGTTACTAGTCTGAACCCCTTTTTCATGCTTTCGTCTGGTATCTCTATCACGTTTCCCATAAGGTGCTTGAGCCTTGTTTCAAGGTCTTGGTTGTTGATTCTCTTCACTCCGAGTATCTTTTCAAGCTCGCCCTTTTCAAACATCACAGCACGTTTTTCGGGTTTATGGCTATCTATCCTTGAGAGATATGTGTCAAGGATTTTGAACTCTGCAAGTGTCAGCTCCGACCGCCACAGGGCAAAGAGTGGCAAACTCTTTTGTACTGTTAGCTTGTCCTCATTGCCTAAACTGGTTATTGGTTCAATCTTCTTTCTTGCCACGTCTATTCCTCCAAATCAATCCATAGTTCAACTTTATACATTCCACCGCCTATGATGTTCCATTCCTTGATTTCTCGGTCCTTGACTTCATTCCACCACGGTTCTTCGGCTATACAGGTCGGTTTGTAGTGATTTGGGTTATCATCAGACAGCTCCCACTCGTCTGCTTCTCTGAAATAATCATAGTGTTTTTCTTCACAGTATCCCTCAATACTCACACATTCATTACCGCCATAGTTCTGCAAAAATTCCTGTACTGTCATTTTTTCCACCTCTCTTTCCTGTGCTTATTATATCCAATAGGTCATAATAAGTCAATGCGTATTTATGTCCTATTGGAATTTTTCTATGACCTATTGGGAAGAAGTCTATGACCCTATTGGAATTTTTCTATGACCTATTGGGAAGAAGTCTATGACCTATTGGGAAGAAGTCTATGACCTATAAGTCTGAAAAGCCTTGATTTTACTTGATTTTTGACCCCCTGTAATCAAGTAAGTAATCAAGTAAGTAATCAAGTAAGTAATCAAGCTATCAATCAAGGGAAACGAGCTTCGCTCTGACAGGTGGATTGACCTTTTAGAACCAATGAAAAATACATAGGTGTAAAACCTCAAACAGACAGCCAGTACATGGCTAAAGAATACTTTTTCCCCTTGACTGATATGCTAGTCAAAAAAGAGATATGGTCAAGGGCAAAGTCAGCTACGCTGATGGCAGAGCCACCCTTGACAATATCCCTGTTTTGACTTTTAGGTAATCAAGGGGGAAAAAGGATATACAGCAAGCCTATACGCTTGTGTTTTTCATGAAGTCATCAATGAAGTTTTTTTACCTTTTTCACCCATTTTTTGCAGCCCTTTTTCGGCTGCCTTTTTCTCACTTTTAATTTTGAGAATTTCTCTTTTATTCTGCTTCTGCAGAACACCCTTTATTTTAGCTTGTTACCGGCTCTTTGCCAATTCTCATATTTAATTTTGAGACGTACTGCAGCAACCGTCGGAATGCGATCGCTGCAGTTTGGGACGGTAACTTAATACCACCTATTATACGAATGACATTACCAAAAATTACACTTTGCACGATATATTTCTCTCTCGATCTCCGGAAAGCCAAATAGATTAGAAAGATCATCGTAGGCCTTATCAAAAGAGACGTTCTTATTTCTCATGTACGCTCGCAGTTCCCGGGTTCGTTCCAACTCAATGCCGATTTTTTCCCCGATCTTTCTCCCTCGCTGGATACTTTGTTCCATCCGCTCGTCCATTTGCATCCGCTCCTTTTCTCATTCTCAAAATTAATTTTGATTCTTTATTATTTTCTTGATAACGCCTTTTTGACGACCATCATTTGTCTGATCAGCTTCTGCAGCTTTTCTGAAATTGGTTTCTCCGGATCACGAACCGCGATCAGTTCCTGCAGCAATTTCTTAGGCACCTTGATCTGCGGCTCCTCTCTCATTATTCCAAGATCACACAGCCCATTTTTCCAGTCCTCGCGGACTTTAGGATCAATGTCGTAAATATAATTATTTTCATCCTCGACATAACCAACCTCTTTCATAGCCCCATCGTTATACAAGGCCATAAGCATATTTCTTTTTGCGTATGTATAGAAGCTGTCATTTACGCGCTCAAATCGTGCCGTAGAAACCTCTTGATTCAATTTTCCTGTCAAAACATCGACTGCGTTCTTCAAATCCGCTATATCGGCTTCCAGCGCGTCCCTATAGGCCTCTCTCTGCCGGATCTGCAGAACCAGCTCTTGAAATTTCTGCAGTTGTCCGGATTGCGCTGCCAACTCTTGTTCCTGCAGCTTTATACTGCCTTGCTTCTCGGCTATTTCTTGATCTAGTTGTGCTGCAGCCGCCTTTTTCTTCGCCAATTCACTTTCCGCTGCGCTGACCCCGGCGCGAAAACGCGTCAGAATCTCTCCTTGCTCATGGATCAGCGCGTTGTTCTTCTCAACAAGTCGTTCGCGCTCCTCAATGATTTTGTTAATCTTCTCAAATGCTTCTTCTTGCATTTGAATGATATATTCCCCTTTTCGGAGATTCTGCTTGTTTGGTGCGCGATGCTCTGGCTCGATCTCAACCTCAATCCCTTTCTCGCGGCATATTTCGAGCCATTTCTGGCGGCACTCCCGGGTGTACACCATCTTGCGGTTATTGTTCCGTCCCTCTTTCTTGCCCGGATCCGGCAGTTCATATCCCATCTCTTTCAGCGCACGTTCCTGCCCGATCGCCCGGAATCCGGCAGGATTCTGGTAGATCCATACTTGACGCAGGTGGATGTGGGGGGTCTGCTCATCCATATGCAACGAATAATCCAGCGGTATTATATGCTGCCCAAATTTCTCCCGATGCCATTTCCGAAAGTCATTAAATACGGCTGCAAGCTCATTTCTGCCCACATGGGTATCCTTGTCCCCGATCTGGTAGATTATCTCCTCCGGACACGTTGTGCGCCCTTTGAGCAGGTCTATCGCGTCTTTGCAGCGTTCCTTATGCCGTGACGCTATCGCCCTTGCATTAATGTCCTGCAGCATTCCTTGAAATGCTTCTTCATAGAATCTTAGCTCTGCCTGTTGAAAGGTCAGCTCCTGATCACCATAATAGTTCCAGTAGTAATTTTCGTCCTGTTTCCCCGGATCAATGTGATCAGCCTTCTCAATGTCGAAATCCCGGTCATTGTGTCTGGCCAATCCCCACTCCCGGCTTGAGTGGTTCGTTGCTCTCATGCTCCACTTCCTCCCGGCTGTTGTTCTCTTACGGTAATGGTAGCACATTTCCACGCGTCATACAAGTACCCAGTATGAAGATGCGCACAGCACACCTTCCCTGGGCTCTCCGAGGGACGGGGCACCGCCCCTGTACCCCGCAAGGAGCCAGCCCCTTGACCCCGTTTTCCGCCTACCGGCGGTGCGGAAATCCGTAGGATTTCCCACGCTGCAGCGTGTCGGCTCCCTCTCCGGCAAGGGCAAGCAAGCGCGTGTAACGCGCCCCTGCCTGCGTTCCGCCTTTTTAGGATCTGCAGACCTATATTTTTACCCGTCTGCAGATCCGTCAATTTTCCCTTGTGCGCGTATTCATACATTATAAGTTAACGCAGTAAGACCAAACGGTCGTGTTTTATCCAATACGTCGTAAAACCCCTTGCTTCAGCTATGGGGATATAAGACGCGTCCATCGAATTTACGCAAGTAATTGAAGATGGACAAAATAACAATTGTGTTAATTGATAAAACATTGTATAATACAAACATGAACACAACATATAAATCAAACAATAATGTCGTCTATTCCTGTAAATACCATGTAGTATGGTGCCCCAAATATAGACGAAAAGTATTAACGAACGGTGTAGATGTCCGGCTGAAGGAGCTGCTCACAGAGTATGCTGCAAATCTTTCTGTAGACATTCTGGAAATGGAGATCATGCCAGACCATGTTCATATGCTGCTGGAAGTAGATCCTCAGTTTGGAATCCACAAAGCTGTAAAATCGTTCAAAGGCTATACGTCCAGAATTTTAAGACAGGAATTTCCCTATCTCAAAACGAAAATGCCGACGCTCTGGACAAACAGCTATTTTGTATCTACCGTTGGCGGTGCCCCGCTGGAAGCAGTAAAACAGTATATCGAAAACCAGAAAACATCGCAGAGACAAAAGGATAAGATGGGCTAATGCAAAAAGGGATCAAATTCAGGATCTACCCGAACAGAGAACAGAAAAACCTCATCCACCAGACGCTGGGATGCTGCCGGCTGATCTACAACCGGGGACTTGCCATGCGCAAGGAAAGCTATGAAGAAGGGAAGAAGATTGGATATACCCAGACTTCCGCCATGCTGACCGAACTGAAAAGACAGGAGGAGTTTGCTTTTTTGAAAGCAGCAGATTCCATTGCCTTACAGCAGTCTCTGCGGGATCTCGACCGGAGCTTTGTGAATTTCTTTCAAAAACGTGCTTCCTATCCAACCTTCAAGAGCAAACATAACCGGTTCCAGTCATACAGAACGGTCAATCAAAAAGATAATATCCGTATTGTGGGAAGATATATCAAACTTCCGAAACTTGGATTTGTCAAAATACGCCAGTCGATGGAAGTGGGAAAAATTAATCACGTAACCATTGAGTACACACCGGCCGGAAAATATTTTGCAGTCTTAAATATTGATTTCGAACCGGAACCACGCCCAAATGCTGGAGGAACGATTGGAATTGATGTCGGAATCAAAGCATTCTATTCTGACAGCAATGGAAATACGGTATCAAATCCCAGATATCTGGAACGCTCCATGCGAAAACTCATAAGAGAACAGCGCAGACTTTCCCGGAAGCAGAAAGATTCCCATAACCGCGGGAAGCAGCGGCTCAGGGTAGCCAGAGTGCATGAGAAAATAGCCAATCAGCGGAATGATTTCCTGCAGAAACAGTCAACGATGCTGGTGCGCGAAAACCAAACCATCTGTATCGAGGATCTGAACGTGAAGGGAATGATCCGGAACCATAAACTGGCAAAATCCATAGCAAGTGTTTCCTGGGCAAAGTTTTTCAAAATGCTGGAATATAAAGCTATCTGGTATGGAAATGAAATTCAAAGAGTACCAATGATGTATCCGAGCAGTCAAACCTGCAGCTCTTGCGGCTACAGAAATCCACGGATAAAAAATCTGAGCATTCGTATCTGGGAGTGCCCGAAATGCCATGCAGTTCATGACCGGGATACGAATGCAGGCATTAATATTCTGAAAAAAGCACTGCAGATGCAGTCTGCATAAAGATGAAAAGCTGTACCGTAGGGCATACGGGAACAGGATAAACATAGCTTGTGGACACTGTGTAAGACATTGCAGTACCGTAAGGTATTCGTCAATGCAGTGGTGGAAGAAACAAGAATCCCCCTGCTTTAGCTGTGGGGAGTGTCAAGTCTGCGTCTCAAATACGCTGCTTCTTTTTCATACTCTGTAATGGAAAACCAAGGAAAATCTCTTTTTACCTCTCTCATAGCGCTGCCTCCTGTGCATTACGATACAATCGGTTGATTCTTCCTGATTGCGGAAATGATTTTTCAGACACGCTCTGGCTTCTCTTCGGAAAAAGAAAGTAATAGCCACCAAAAATATCGGAAAAACTTTGTGAAAAAATAGAATTGTGTTTTGCAAGGGTCCCATGTAAAATAGCGGGCAGGAGGAGAAAGAGAGAAAAGGAGATTCTTAATCTTATGGGAACAAATGAAAAGAATATGACTGCGGGATCCCCCGGAAAACTGATCATAACGTTTGCCATACCACTGATGCTCGGAAATATTTTCCAGCAGTTTTATACGATGGCGGACACCATGATTGTTGGCCAGGTGGTAGGAGTAGAAGCGTTGGCGGCAGTAGGCGCCGGAGACTGGCTGGTCTGGCTGGTGCTGGGCATCATGACAGGTATCACACAGGGCTTTTCGATTCTTGTATCGCAGTACTATGGAGCAGGGGAAAAGGAAAATCTGAAATGTGCGGTGGCGAAAAGCTATATTATGACAGCATTACTGTCTGTGATTGTACTCGCAGTAAGTGAAGGAGCAGTTTATCACGTTCTTTTATTTTTGCAGACACCGGATAATGTTATTGATCTGACGATGCTATATTTACGGCTGATTTTTGCGGGAGTCCCGATTATAGCTGCCTATAATATCTTTGCGGCGATCCTGAGGGCACTTGGAAACAGCAGATCTCCATTGATTGCAATGACCGTGGCAGCAGTGATCAATGTGGGACTTGACCTGCTGTTTGTGGCAGTTTTTGGCTGGGGCGTAGCCGGAGCAGCCATAGCGACCGTTATTGCACAGGGATTTTCAGCCTTGTACTGTCTGCTTGTATTACGGAAAATCAGGGATATCCGACTGGAAAAGGAGGATTTTTACAGGCAGCCGTCTATGAGTCTGCGGCTTTTGAAGCTGGGGACTCCTCTTGCCATACAGAACGTGATCATTTCTGTGGGAGGACTTACGGTGCAGTATGTGATCAATGGCTTTGGCTTTCTGTTTGTAGCCGGATTTACGGCAACGAACAAGCTGTATGGAATTTTGGAGATGGCAGCCGTTTCCTATGGATATGCGATTACAACGTATGTAGGGCAGAATCTTGGCGCAAAGAAATATCAGAGAATCCGAAAAGGTGTGCGCAGCGGTACGTATATGGCAGTGCTCACTTCTGTTTTCATTTCCGGTATGATGGTGCTGATTGGGCGTAATATATTGTCTCTGTTTGTATCCGGTGAACCGGAGCAGATCCGACAGGTATTAGATATTGCATATAAGTATTTGTTTATCATGGCTGTCTTTTTGTGGATACTGTATTTGCTGCATGTGTATCGTTCCGCGATCCAGGGGCTGGGCAATACTTTGATTCCGCTTGCCAGCGGCATTGCAGAATTTGTGATGCGTGTCAGCGTTGCGCTGCTGCTGCCGAAATGGATCGGCGAAGAGGGAATATACTATGCCGAGATCTGTGCATGGAGCAGTGCGGCTGTTTTACTGATCATAAGCTATATGATTCTGATACGAAAATATAAAGATGCTAAAACGTCAGAAAGCTGATGCAGTCTCGCCTGCAAGAGGATTTTAGATCTCTTACCCCGCTTAAAGCATAAGTAAGAAATAATACAAAAAAAGCAGTGCTGCAGAACGCAAACTACAGGAAACAGATGGGAAGGCGTACCCGAGGTACGACAAAAATCTGTCATGCGGTAATTTGCGCTCTGTGGGACTGCTTTTTTGCATGATTCTTGGAGTTTTGGGGAATTACGACAAGAAATAACCAAAAATTTCAATAACTAATCCAAAAATATTCTATTTTTTTTTAGGCCTCTTGTGATTATAATGAATTCATCAGCTAGGAACGAAGCGAATCTAGCAAAATCACCAAACGGGAGGAATGAAAATGAAAAGAAAAGCATTAGCAGCAATTATGGCAGTAGCTATGGCAGTATCCATGGCTGGTTGTGGAGGATCCACATCAGAGTCTAAAGATTCTACCCAGAAAACAGAAACAGCAGATTCTACGGCATCAACGGGCGGAAGCGTAGAAAACAAGGACAAACCTCTGTGCTGGTTCAACCGTCAGCCATCCAGCAGTGCTACCGGCGAACTGGACAAAGATGCTCTGAACTTCAACGGAAATACTTATTATGTAGGTTTCGATGCAAACCAGGGTGCTGAACTGCAGGGACAGATGGTTCTGGATTACATCAAGAAAAACGCAGACACGATCGACAGAAACGGTGACGGCGTAATCGGATATGTTCTGGCAATCGGTGATATCGGACATAACGATTCTATCGCCCGTACACGTGGTGTTCGTTCCGCACTTGGAACAGGTGTAGATGCAGACGGCGGAGTAGATTCTACACCGGCCGGAACAAACGTAGACGGAAAAGCAAAGGTTGTGCAGGATGCAACTCTGGATGTAGACGGAAAAACATATACCATCCGTGAGCTGGCTTCTCAGGAAATGAAAAACTCAGCAGGTGCAACATGGGATGCTGCAACAGCTGGTAACGCGATCGGAACATGGACAGCTTCCTTCGGTGATCAGATCGATGTTGTAGTTTCCAATAACGATGGTATGGGAATGTCAATGTTCAATGCATGGGCAAAAGACAACAAAGTTCCTACCTTCGGTTACGATGCAAACAGCGATGCTGTAGCAGCAATCGGTGAAGGATATGGCGGAACAATTTCTCAGCATGCAGACGTTCAGGCTTACCTGACACTGAGAGTTCTGCGTAACGCACTGGACGGTGTAGACATTGATACCGGTATCGGTACAGCAGATGAAGCCGGCAACTGCCTGACAGAGGGTGAAGATTACAGATACAGCGAAGAAGAGAGATCTTACTACGCATTAAATATTGCTGTAACAGCCGATAACTACAACGATTTCACAGATTCCACAAAAGTTTACGATAAAGTTGCAAAACAGCTGGATGAAAGCAAGAGCCCATCCAAAAAAGTATGGCTGAATATCTACAACGCATCGGATAACTTCCTGAGCTCTACCTATCAGCCACTGCTGGAGAAATATGATGATCTGCTGAACCTGAAGGTAGATTACATCGGTGGAGACGGACAGACAGAGTCCAATATCACAAACCGTCTTGGAAACCCGAGCGAGTATGATGCTTTTGCAATTAACATGGTTAAGACCGATAATGCAGCAGCATATACATCACTTCTCTCCAAATAATCTGAGACAGAATAAAAGTGTAAATGGTAACGGTTCGGAGCTATGCGAAATCGAGATGAGGTCTCTGAATCGTTACCGTAAATGAATGAAATTATAGAGGGGTGTCAGCAATGATACCCTTCTTTACTAAGAAAAGGAAGCGCAGCTATGACAGAAGATAAGAATAAATATATCTTATCGATTAACGGCATGAGCAAATCGTTCGGTAGAAATAAGGTTCTGAAACATATCAGCATGAATGTCAAACCTGGAACCATTATGGGACTGATGGGTGAAAACGGTGCCGGAAAATCGACAATGATGAAATGCCTCTTTGGAACCTATCAGAAAGATGAAGGAACCATCGTACTGGACGGAAAAGAAGTGAATTTCTCCGGCCCGAAGGATGCACTGGAAAACGGAGTGGCGATGGTACACCAGGAGTTGAACCAGTGTCTTGAAAGAAGTGTTGTAGATAACATGTTCCTTGGAAGATACCCAAAGAATTCCGTTGGGGTGATCGACGAAGGAAGAATGAAAAAAGAAACATCAGACCTGTTCAGAAAACTGGGAATTACAGTTGATCTGACGCAGCCAATGAAGAAAATGTCTGTATCTCAGAGACAGATGTGCGAGATCGCAAAAGCGATTTCGTATCATTCCAAAGTCATTGTACTGGATGAACCTACATCATCCCTGACTGCACCGGAGGTTGAAAAACTCTTTAAGATGATGCGTCAGCTGAAGGCACAGGGAATTGCTCTGATCTACATTTCACATAAAATGGATGAAATATTTGAAATCTGTGACGAAATATCCGTACTGCGAGACGGTAGTCTGGTCATGACCAAGCCAAGTAAAGAAACGGATATGAACGAACTGATCGCCGCTATGGTTGGACGTTCTCTGGACAACAGATTTCCGCCTGTGGACAACACACCGGGAGAAACGATTCTCTCCGTACAGAATATATCAACAAAATATGCACCGAAACTGCAGAACATCTCTTTTGATATCAAAAAAGGAGAAATTTTCGGATTCTATGGTCTGGTTGGTGCCGGTCGTACGGAACTTCTGGAGACAATCTTCGGAATTCGTACAAAAGCAGAAGGAAATATCGTATATGATGGAAAAGTACTGAACTTCTCCTCCCCGAAAGATGCTATGGATCACGGATTTGCTCTGATTACAGAGGAAAGAAAAGCCAATGGTCTGTTCCTGAAGGGCGATATTACATTCAATACTACCATTGCAAACATGAAGCATTATAAGAGCGGAGTCGCATTATCGCATGACAAGATGGTGCGTGCAACGGCTGAAGAAATCAAGATCATGCATACAAAATGTATGGGACCGGATGATATGATCGCCAACCTTTCCGGTGGTAATCAGCAGAAGGTCATCTTTGGTAAATGGCTGGAGCGTTCACCGAGCGTATTCATGATGGATGACCCGACACGAGGAATTGATGTTGGAGCAAAATATGAAATTTATGAACTGATTATCAATATGGCGAAACAGGGAAAAACAATCATCGTTGTTTCTTCCGAAATGCCGGAGATTCTTGGTATTACCAACCGAATCGGTGTTATGTCTAACGGACGTCTGGCCGGAATCGTAAATACCAAAGAAACAAACCAGGAAGAATTATTGAGACTCAGTGCTAAATACCTGTAACAGGAGGAAAATTGGAAATGGCAGAAAACAGCGTTATTATTTCGTCGGAAGAAGAAGCAAAGCTTTTGAAGCCGATCGATGAATATGTGGAAGAAATCCAGAAAAAAATCGATGCATTACGTGCAGACGGCTTTGACAAAGTGAGCGATCTGAAAAAACAGATCGCGATCGCAAAAGAAAACAAGAACTTATCCGCAACACAGAGAGATAAGATCATTGAAAACAGCAAAAAAGAGCTGGAAAATGCAAAAAAAGTAGAAGCAGACAACAAAGAAGAAATCAAAAAGCTGATCGCAGAGGCAGAAAGCTATCTGGCCGCGCATTACAAAAAGGATTATTACGACGTAGTAAACAAAAGCTGCAAAGCTGCAAAAGCAGAAGAAAACAGCAGATATGAGAAGGTCAAAGCAGATCTAAAGAGCGAGCATCAGAAAAAGGTTGCTTCTCTGAAGGATGCAGAAGAGATTAAGGCTGAGAAATATGTGCTCAAAAATAAATTGTTTGATGCACAGATGGCTCACGAATCGAAGCTTCAGGAGATCAAGGACAGAAGACATGAAGCATTCATGCATAAATATCACCTGATCGACCTGTTGCGGGCTTCCAAATTTACATTCCCGCAGCAGAGAATACAGAAACTGGAAAATTACAGATATACCTTCGATTTATCTCAGTTCCTGTACAAAAACGGTCTGTATATCGTAATCATTCTGATCTTCATCGCACTGTGTATCATCACACCGATCGTTAAAAATACACAGCTGCTGACTGTTACCAACATCCTGAATATCTTACAGCAGGCATCCCCGCGTATGTTCCTTGCACTTGGTGTTGCCGGTCTGATCCTGTTAACAGGTACCGACCTTTCCGTAGGACGTATGGTTGGTATGGGTATGGTTACAGCAACCATCATCATGCATAACGGAATCAATACAGGTGCCGTATTCGGACATGTATTTGACTTCTCCGCTATGCCTGCTACAGCGAAAGCACTGTTTGCACTGTTAATGTGTGTAATCCTTACGACAGCATTTGCCATGATTGCCGGATTCTTCATGGCGAGATTCAAAATGCATCCGTTTATCTCTACCATGGCGAACATGCTGATCATCTTCGGTCTGGTTACCTATGCGACCAAGGGTGTATCCTTCGGTGCGATTGATTCTGCCATCCCGAATACTTTCATTCCGCAGATCGGAAAATTCCCGACCATCATTCTGTGGGCTGTTGCAGCAGTTGCCATTGTATGGTTTATCTGGAACAAAACAACTTTTGGCAAAAACCTGTATGCGGTAGGTGGAAACCCGGAAGCGGCAGCAGTATCCGGTATCTCTGTATTTAAAGTAACAATGGGAGCATTTATGCTGGCAGGTATCCTGTATGGCTTCGGTTCCTGGCTGGAATGTAACCGTATGGTTGGTTCCGGTAGTGCAGCTTACGGACAGGGATGGGATATGGATGCCATCGCAGCCTGCGTAGTTGGTGGTGTATCCTTTACCGGTGGTATCGGTAAGATCTCCGGAGTTGTAACCGGTGTACTGATCTTTACCTCCCTGACATACGCACTGACAATTCTTGGTATTGATACTAACCTTCAGTTCATCTTCGAAGGTATCATTATCCTGGCAGCCGTAACACTTGACTGTCTGAAATATGTACAGAAAAAATAATGAGACATTCATAAAGATACCAGGAGTGCAAAGCACGTAGCAATCTGGTATCAAAGGGGTCAGAAAAACTTTTGATTCCAACATCTTCATAAACAGATAGAATATAAGACAGCCCGGTCGTCCGATGGATGACCAGGGCGGTCTTTTGTTCTGTTCTGGCAAAAATTTTTGTAAATAAACCACCTGCTATGCAGGTGGTGGGAATAATCTTTAGATATAAGTATGAGCTCCTGTGCTAATATAGATGTGGGTCTGCAAAACCACAAATGAAAGCACAGGAGGTCCAAATAATGGACGTGAATAGTTTAGCTCATACAAAATGGGAATGCAAGTATCATATCGTATTTGCACCAAAATATCGGAGACAGATAATTTATAAAGCAATAAGAGCAGATGTAGGAGAAATCTTGGGATCATTATGCCGAAGAAAAGGAATTGAAATTATTGAAGCAGAATGCTGCCCAGATCATATACATATGCTTGTAAGAATTCCGCCAAAGTATTCTGTATCAGAAATAGTAGGATATTTAAAGGGAAAAAGTTCCCTGATGATATTTGAACGCCATGCAAATTTAAAATATAAGTATGGAAACAGGCATTTCTGGTGCCGTGGATATTATGTAGACACAGTGGGGAAAAATACTGCAAAAATGAAAGAGTATATTCAGAATCAGTTAAAAGAGGATTTACAGTATGACCAGATGTCATTAGTAGAGTATATCGACCCGTTCACGGGTGAGCCGGTGAAGAAATACAATAAGTAAATCCCGCTTGGAGCGGAAGTAGGAAGTCAAAGCAAACCAGCAAGCCTCTTTTGAGGCTGCGCCGGAGTAAGGAAGCACTGAAAAAGCCCCCAGTTTGGGGGCTGCTGTAAATGTGGTGCAGTTAGCAGACTTCAGTGCGCCTTCCGGGCGTAAGCAGGTAATATCCCCTTCTAGGGGGAGAACATGCCACCCGCTAAGCGTGTGGTCATGACTTAAAATGAAAAATTATATTTATGCTTGTCGCATACATTAATATCTTTTCCAAATTGGACTTCTATG
>ENA-OPBF01001341-OPBF01001341.1-human-gut-metagenome-genome-assembly--contig:-NODE-1341-length-16433-cov-1.845769_pt1 | contig 16433 bp, 18 predicted proteins | sample MGYA00241067_ERZ501450 | MGnify/ENA primary metagenome ERZ501450 (study PRJEB25962, sample SAMEA2042516) | human gut metagenome | biome: human gut; feature: human-associated habitat; material: faeces... | reverse complement strand
TCGCACTCATGATTTCATCTACATGGTCCATCAGGCGGTGCATGCCCGCTACCCCTACGTCATAGAGGCGTATTACCTCATTTCCGTATATTTCTGCGGTAAGCGCAGCCTCCTCAGCCACAGGCATATCGCTGGTTCCTCCTGTGGCAATGACGATTTTTCCTGCTCCGTCCGGCGTTGGAATTTTTCCAATTCTTCCGGTACGTGACATCTCGTCATATTTTAAATCTAAATACTGCTTCACATAATCAGCTGCTTCCTGACTCATTCTGGTAATCAGCACTGTTTTTTCTTGTTCTGTGAGCATTGCCTGTGCAATTTTTAAAATCTGTTCCTTTGTCTTTCCTGCGCCGTAAATCACCTCTGCCATTCCCTGACGAATACCCCTGTGCGTATCCAGCTTTGCAAATCCCATATCTTTATACGGCTCTGTTTTAATCTGAAGCAATGCTTCCTCCGGTTTCACGCCTCCGTTGGCTACCTGTTCCAGCAGCGTCTGCAACTGTTTCTTATCCATTTTCTTCGGTCCTTTCTGCGGTGTCATAATTTTCCAGAAAATGGTGTTTTATCCCATTTTCCTTATATGCAATCACAGTGCTTAAATTTACATTTTCTACACTTTTAAAAATATTTCCTTCGATAAAAGGATTGATTTCCTTTAGCTCTTTAATCAGTCCTTTGATTTCCATACGCTTTGAGCCTGTGCTTCCGTCTTCTCTGCAAGTGGTACAGGTATCTGTAAAACGGCAGGCACATTGAATAAAGTGTAAATCGTTGTAATCACGCCAATGCTTAATATCATCTTCACGGATTAAATACATAGGGCGAATAAGCTCCATACCCTCAAAGTTTGTGCTGTGAAGCTTTGGCATCATGGTCTGGATTTGTGCTCCGTAAAGCATTCCCATGAGAATGGTTTCAATCACATCGTCATAGTGGTGTCCCAGAGCAATTTTATTACAGCCCAGTTCTTTTGCTTTACTGTACAGATAGCCCCTGCGCATACGGGCACACAGATAGCAGGGGGATTTCTCAATCTCATACACCGTTTCAAAAATATTTGTCTCAAAAATTGTAATGGGAATGTTTAAAAGACGGGCGTTTTCCTCAATTACTTTTCGGTTCGTTTCGTTATATCCCGGGTCCATTACCAGAAAAATTACATCAAAATTTACTTTTCGATGCTTTTGCAGTTCCTGAAACAGCTTTGCCATAAGCATAGAGTCTTTTCCGCCGGAAATGCACACGGCAATCTTATCCCCCTCTTTTACAAGCTCATATTCGTTGATGGCTTTTGTAAAACGGCTGAAAATCGTTTTATGAAATTTTTTTCTGATGCTTTTTTCAATTTCCGGATATCGCTCCTCTGTGGAAAAGCTGTCTAAAAGCCATGCCCCATATCCACCTGCAAGATGTGCGACATCATACCCCTTTTCTTCCAATTCCTCTGCTGCCTCATAGCTTAAAATCCCTTTGGCGCAGTATAAAATTATCTTTTTATCTTTTGGAAGAAGCTCCGGCTTCTCCCGAAGCCTTGACAGAGGAATATTCACTGCATTGGGAATAAAACCGTGGGCAAAAGCTGCTTCTTCCCGAATATCTACCAGCAGATATTCCTCTTTGTTTAAGTTTTTTAAATCCTGTATCTTTATTTCTAATGTGTTGTTCATCTTATAATCTCCACTCTATAAACTGGTAAAAGTAAAATTCACACCAGTTTATATTGTACTGGAAGAGAAAAAACTTGTCAACGAAAGATGAACTACTCTAAAGCTCCTTTTATTTCCTTCTTTCTCTTTAAAATCCGCTCATTTCGACTGCCAAAGGCTTCTGCTCTTCCTTTTAGCAGCACAACTCGTCCCTCCGGTGTTCTGGTATACACCAGATGATATTTGCCTAAATGAGATGCCATAACCTTCTGAAAGAAGAGAGCATCCTGCTTTGTCTTAGAGAAAACAGAGGGCACACAATAATATTTCGTCATAGCTCCCAATGCCTGGGGCGCATACAAAAGGTAACGCTGATTATCCACCGCTGCCAAAAATTCTTCCATACACTGGGCAAACAGCTCTTTCTCTCTTGTTGTTCCGCCCTTTAAAAACACCTGATAATCCACACCGTTTTCTGCATACACACTAACTTTACAGGAAGACGTAATATTTTGGGACTCTGCAAGAGCCGCTTTCATTCCCTCTGCCATTTCTCGCAAACGCTTTAAAGGACTGGAAAAATGCACAAGCCGCCACACACCCCAGAGAAAAATTCCGGCTGCTGCCACGGTGAAAATAAAATCTGTAATGCCCTGCTGCCCATAGCTTCTGCGAAAAGCGCCCCGTATCATGCCCTGACTCATTCGAATTGCAACACTTAACGCAATCATACCCAAAGCATTGAAAAAAGAAGCGCTGGGATTTAAAGTCTTTTTCTTCATTTTACAGGTTTCTACGGCTTCCATATTTCCCTGAATATGAACTGCCTGCTGCCACTGGACTTTTAATTCTTCCCGCATACACGCCCGCAGCTTCATGTCTTCATTGATTTCCATAAGGTGTCGGTAACTATAAGGAGGAGTAATGGTATTTAAACGTTCCATACCGTTTTCAATCACTGTTCCATCATAACTCACTCCTAAAAATCCCATCATCCTTCTTTGCAGTGTGCGGAAATCTTCTGTCACTTCACAGGACTCCTTCGTATCTGTCATACAGACCAAATGCCAGATATTACTGGTTTTGTCAGGATTATCCTTACTTGCACGAATAGCCCTTCCCCGCATCTGATTACCCAACACATAAGAACCCACAGAGCTTGCCATAATCAGAGCATTGATACAGGGAGAGTCCCAGCCTTCTCCCAACAGTGATTTTGTTCCGATTAAAATTTCGATTTCTCCTTTTTCAAAGAGCATGGTAATCATCTGTGTGCACAAATGGGTATTTTCCGTAAGCAAAATCTCACTGTAACCCAAACATTCTCCGTTTTCGTTTAACAATGCTTTTGAAGGAAGTTTTTCTATACCAAAAGAACAGGAAATGCGTTTCAGAGCAGCCAGCGCTGTATCCGGAACATAAATCAGACTTCCGCATAAAACACCTAATTTCCAATCCGGATTTTCCCTTCTCAGCATCTCAAAAATAGGCAGCACCCCTAAGGTGTCCGGCAGGAAATTGGGCTTTCCTAATTTTCTTGCATATTCCTTTTTAATATAATCTGTCAAAATCAAAAGTCGTAACTGATTACCCAGAGAAGAATATTCCAGTCTGCAAATTTCCGAAATACTTTTTAATTTTCCAGCACTGTTCATCAAAGTCTTTTCCAGCTTTTGATTTACGAAAAAAGCAACCTTCTTTCTCTCTATCAATCCATGGGCTTTTAATTGCCGAATAAGCTCCTCTCGATATTCCTCCTGACACGTAAACTCAGATATATCATCATATAAAAAGCCCTGTAATAGAATTTCCATCCACTTTTCAGACATAGGCGGAAGCTCTTTGACATTTAAAATTTTCAGCCATCTGTGGGCATAAGGAATATTCTGCTCCTGACAATAAATCAGCAAAGAAGATAAATATGCAGGATTTTCCAGTAATTTTTCCAAATATCCCTGTACGTCTTCCAACCCTTTGTGAGATGCCACAGCTTCCTTTAATCGTACATCACCCATGAGTTTTTGCATCATTTGAGCTGCCTTTTGCCGAAAGAAATCTACCTTTTCCTGCTCTTCACCTGTGGGATAATTAAAATACACAAAATCCTGATGTGGGCAAAGGCTGTTTTCCTTTACCAGCTCAGGAACTGTAATTTCTTCATCCACAGGTCCGCACATATTACAGTAACGTTCCCATTGCACCGGCGTCGCGTCATAAGGAGGTGTTGCTGTCAATGAGATTACCGTAACCTCTCCCATTTCCTTCATAAAATCTTCTAGCGCCTTCCACCATTCGTTTTTCAGATGGTGACATTCATCTAAACATATAACCTTTATCCCTGCTTCCTTTACTGTTCTAAGAAGCTCAAAATGAGAAAAATCCATGGCTTCCTGATTTTCTGTTTCCTCTTCCTCAGTTATTCCGGCATAATGTGTCATGCCGCAAAATAAAGTCTGATAGGTAATCGAAGTAATGAGCTTTGGATTTTGAATATCATTGGAAAGAATATCTTCGGGCGAAAGCTTCTCATTTAAGAAGCCGTCTTTTATTCTTTCCAGCCACTGCTCCCGAATAACAATTCTTGGTGAAAGGATAAGACAGGGCTTTTGTGTCCGCCTGATAAGTTCAATGCCTAAGGTTGTCTTCCCAGCGCCGGGAGCAGCTACAATATGTATTTTTTTGTCGGAGAGATAAGCATCCGATGAGTTTAAGACACGCTCCTGATACCTTCTCCATGTGCCTTTAAAAGATAGAATGTTATCATATAAATTCATATATTTAATCCTTTCCGGTGGGGTTATAAATTGCTTATATAATCCGTTGTATATACTGCAAATTATAGCACAGATACTGAAAAGAAGACACAGCTAAAATTATTTCTCCAGTTTTCCATAAACAGAAAGCGCATCTAACACGTGATACGGTTCTGTATTATGCGAGCCTTGTGCATGAGCGGTAATGAAAAAATACTTTTTTCCGTTTATTTCTGCTGCTGTGGCAAGACAAAGCCCTGCATTTGAGGTATAGCCCGTTTTTCCTCCTAAAATACAGCTATCTTTTACTCCTGCTTTTTGCAACTCCTGTGATAATGTACTGAAAAAAGTAAAGCCCTCCGGATGTTTGTTAGTCGCAGGCACAGAATATGAAACTGCAGTAAAAATCTTAGAAAAGTCCTGATTTTTCATAGCATAGCAAAGTAAGCGTGATAAATCCTCAACTGTTGTATAATGATTATCATCATGTAAGCCGGTAGTATTTGTAAAATGTGTATTTTTCATTCCCAGTTTTTTTGCTTTCTTATTCATTTCTGATACAAATTCTTTCTCTGAACCACAAGAACCTTCTGCCAAAGCGACACAACATTCTGCCCCTGAGGGCAGCATCGCTCCGTATAAAAGGTCTCTGTAAGTAACCTTTTCTCCCGGCAAAAATCCTGCCATAGAAGCGTCCTGTGCATATAATTCAGGAAAGATTTCCTCTCTTAAAACAGTTATTTCCCGTATATTATCCAGCTTTTCTATGGATAAAAGCACTGTCATAATTTTCGTAAGCGAAGCCGGATAAATTTTCTTTTCTGAATTTTTTCTTCCTAAAATTTGACCTTCTTCGTCCAGCAGTATCGCAGCCTCACTATAAAGTTCTCCTAAAGAAATTTCTTCCTTTTCCTTGCTGAAAACTTCCGATTTTTTATTTGGCAAAAGCAAGAAAACCAACACTGCTGCCAAGAAAATTAATCCTATTTTTCTTCTTCTCTTTCTTCTTTGTTTCCGTTTACTCATATAAAAAACACCCTTCTTTCTTTTGTACTTCTTATAAATCTACTGTACCAAAAAGAAAGAAAAGGTGTTTTAATATTCTGTTGTTAAAATCCTAAGATTTCCTTAAGATTTGAAAAGGTATATTCTTTAATTATGTATGATTTTAATTTGACTTGTGGATAATTATTGTAAGTCTCTTTCACTTATACTCGCAAAAATTTCGCAAAGAAAATAGTCTATTTTACTATACTGAAATATGGACATCTCCACTCCACAATATAACATTATTAGTGCATACCCGAATGACAAATATTTCATACTATGTTCTCCCAACATAGAAGCCACTGTCATATAAAAACTCAAAATAGCTATTCCAGATATGGCTATTTCTTTTAGTTCTGTTGCAATATGATAAAATCTCATCTCCTTTTTTTGATATACAAATTTATAGTACAATAATTCCTCTAACGGATTATTTAATTTCTGTAAACTTGTAATAACAATTCCCCTAAATTCCTGAAATTCTACAAATCCATATTTTTGATAGCCTTTTTTCTTGGCTTCTTTTAGGTATTCTTTACAATTCTTTTTAAAATCAATATACATTTTCTATACCTTTCTCTATTTTGATTTTTCTATATTGTCCTTCTGTAAAACATTCCGGTAAATCGGGAAATGAAATCCAAAAACCACCTTCTTCTGCTTTATGAAAAATAGCCAGATAAAATAATTTTTCCATACATAATACCTCCATTTGTTTACTTGCAACTCATTACTTTTCCGGAAGTACAATCTGAAAAACCGTCTCCTCCTGTTCACTTATAGCAGAAATACTTCCCCCGTGAAGCTCCACAATCTCTTTTGCAATAGCAAGTCCAAGACCTGACCCTGCACTATCTGAGCTGCGTGCCTCATCAATTCGGAAAAATTTCTGAAATACTCTGGAAAGCTTTTCCTTTGGAATTGTTTTTCCTTTATTTCGGAAGAAAAGGCACACTCCGTCTGAATTTTTCTCTCCCTCAATCGTAATAACAGAAGACGGATAACTATAAGAAACGGCATTCCGAATAATATTATTAAACACCCTGGCAAGCTTATCTGCGTCACCGTAAACCTGTAAGTCCTCCGGCACTTTCAATTCTATTGTATTTCCCTTCTGTGCCAGAACAGGATAAAATTCTTCTTTCATCTGTATAAGCATATAATATAAATCAATATTCTCTTTTTCCAGCGTAATATTCTGTAAATTGTAACGGGTAATTTCAAAAAATTCCTGAATAAGACTGTCTAAACGCTCTGCCTTTTTTCTGGCTATATGAGTATATTTTTCACGTTGAGCAAGGGGCATATCCGGTGCGTCTTCCAGTAAATTCAAATACCCCATAACCGATGTAAGCGGTGTCTTCAAATCATGTGCCAGATAAGTAATTAAATCATTCTTTTTCTGAGTTTCCATTTTCAAATACTGTTCTTTTCTTTCCATATCTGCTTTTATCTGCACCAACTGCGTACTTATTTCTGAAAATTCCTGAGGGAAAATTTCCGATACATCACATTCTTTTTTCATGTAATTATGTATCATTTCCGCTGTTTTGGAAACCAATTTTTTCTGTTGTTTTTTCAAGGAAAAATGCAAAATAATATATACAGAGCTTCCAATTATACCTGCCAAAAAAACAAAAGAAACAACTGCAATATACTTAAATGCCTGCCAATCCACACGCTCATAAATATATTGAACCTTTTGTTCTCCGTCGTACCATCCGGTACGTTCCTCATGAACGAAATGATTGCTAATCCAATCTAAAATCATGCCGTTAAAAACCGTATCAAATAGATAGTAAACCCCGTAAATTCCCAAAAGGAACAGCAAAATCAAAAGAATAATTTTCACAATTTTACAAATATTTTTCTTCTCATTTTTCAATTTTATAGCCACACCCCCATACCGTTTTAATATACTTTGGATTTTCAAAAGAGTCCTCCATTTTTTCTCTTAAATGACGAATATGTACGGTGATAGTATTATTGCTTTTGCTGTAATATTCATCTTTCCAAATTTGATGAAACAGCTCCTCCGCACTAACTACATTGCCTTTTTGTTCGCATAAAATAGCTAAAATAGAAAACTCCGTGGGTGTAAGCGATAATAAACGTTCATTTAAGAAACATTCATGCGTTTTTTTGTTTAAAACCAATCCTTTATGCTCTAAAATCTCCTCTGCTTTCACTGTTCCCATATTATAACGCTTATATCTGCGCAGCTGCGCCTTTACTCTTGCCACTACCTCAAGCGGCTGAAAAGGCTTGGTAATATAGTCATCCGCTCCTAAAGTCAAGCCTTGAATTTTATCAATTTCCGCTCCTTTTGCCGTCAGCATAATAATAGGATAATTATATCGTTCACGTATTTTTTTACACAACTCTAAGCCTGAAATCTTTGGCATCATAATATCCAAAAGAGCCAAATCCAGCTCTTCCTTCTCCATAAAATTCCACGCTTCTTCTGCATCGTAAAATTTATATACGAGAAAATCTTCATTTTGCAAATATAACTCGACTAAATCTGCGATTTCTGTTTCATCATCTACAATTAATATTTTTTCTTTCATATCTGCCTCCCAGCCCATTATAACAGAAAAAGCAAAAATGGAGCAATGTTTTTTCCACTTCCGCTTTTTAGTTTGCATAATATATTTATTGTAAATTAAAAGCAAAGCATTATCATTTAAGGATAAACTTTTGCTATTGGCTATAAAAAACAATTCTGTTATAATAAAGTTATTAGAATGGAGGGGTAAAAAATGAGCATGCAATCAGATGTAGAGTCTTTATCTATTCAAGCTTTAGAAAATTATGCAAAAATACACAATCTATCAGAAAATGACGCAATCGACGAGACTTCGGTCGTGGATTTTATTGTACTGTACTAGAAACTCAAGCTAAAGAATGGGCGCATCGTTTATATATGCGAACTTTTTCTGGCAGCGAATACGTATATCAATACATTTTTCATCCTTCTAATTCACTGAATATCAAACATTTTAATACTCTTGATGCAGAATGGTTAGAATTTATCAAAAACAATCGATTACATGGCGGCATCCAACATAATTATGATATAGTCATAGGTCCTGTGGCCGATGATAACACAATGGAAACCGTTCAACTTTATATGTCAGGTATTTTAAAATCACATGAAGCAGTAGACAGACTTCGTTATAGTAAAATTAACAATCAAGTGTCTTTCCACACACCACGTGCTTTAGAATATCTATATTTTGAATATCGAAAGGAGATTGCTCATGATTAGTAATAAATATTTTTTCAATGGAAAAGACATTACTATGAATTTATGTATACAAATTCGAGATGTTATAGACATTATCCAAGAAACAACAGGTATGAATTTTCCTGAAGCCACCGTAGCTTTTTACCACTCTAAGACTTACAAAGCTTTGCAAAACACTGAAAATACACTTTGGGCAGAGTCTGCCGGTTTTATTGCAGATCGCTACTTTGAAGAACAGGAAATTTTAAATTCTCAGCAGCATCCTTAAATACACAAAAAGAAGTTGTCACATTTAGCATTGTTCAGAAACATTGATATGCCCTTAACTGTAACAACTTCTTTTTCATAACTGATAAACTATATTTTTTCCTGCAAAATCTCAAGTAAATCATGATATCCTGATTTCTCTAATAAATCTTTTGCTCCAAAAAGTACCTCCTCTTTTGAATATTGATGTTCCTGCAAAAAACCTTCTTCTTTCTCACATAAATACTGATAAAAAAGTGCAGCCGTTATCACATCATCTTGATTGGTATAATCCATTTCATCTAAAAGAATATTCTCCGCTTCATTAATCTGTCCTCGGTCAATCATAGCTTTAAAATCTTTTAGTGGTCTCCCTGACACCTGAAATTTGTCTTCATTTTCTAATTCAACAGAAGTATATTTCTTCCCCAACATTAGAGAAAACAAGACGCTTACCATTTCCTTAATCATACGCATAAGATAGTCTTTTTCGTCTGTGAAATTCATGTGACACCTCCTTTTACAATCTCTTAACGCCCCCTGTGTTTCTCTTTTTTCTTTTATAGTATCCTCTTTAGATGCGGAAACCTAACTCGCTTATTCCCCTCGGCGTTGACGGATAATAAAGTATAAAAAAGTGTCTTCGACACTTCAACTCCCCTGCCCCTCAATCTTTGAGGGGTTGGGGCTTTCTTTTTCCTTCCCTATCTGTCATAATACTCTCATGAATATACTTCAAAAAATTTTTACCGACTATTATGAAGAAATTAAATATACCCTCCATCCCAGAAAAACGGAAATGGAAAACATTGATAAAATGATCCACTGCGGTGATCCTTCCTTCGGCGGTGCCATGTATGCCTGCACCCACTGCGGTAACCTAAAATTCGTTCCTTTCCGCTGTCACAGCCGCTTTTGCCCTACCTGCGGCATCAAATATTCCATGGAGCGCTCTACCAGCATGGCTTTCAAACTCATACAGTCCAGCCATCGCCACTGTGTTTTTACCATTGACAAAAACCTTCGGGATTTCTTTCTCAAAGACCGCACACTCCTTGACTGCCTTTTTCATTCCGTCAACAGTGTCGTCTCCCGTATGTTTTTCAAAATCAATCAATCCAAAAATTTTACCCCCGGCTTTCTCATGGTTTTGCATACCTTTGGCAGGGATCTCAAATGAAACCCTCACATTCACTGCCTTATTTCCGAAGGCGGTCTTAGTGATGATGGACTCTGGAAACCCGTAAAGCATTTTAACTACACCTTTCTTCGGAATGCTTTCCGCACCGCTCTCCTCAATGAGATGGAAACTCTCCTCGGTTCTTCTTTTAAAAAAGTAAAAGCCAAATGTTATGATGAACACAAGCAGGGCTTCTATGTTTATGCCAGACCAAACCTCTGTGACCCTAAAGCAGTCATCCGCTATATTGGCCGGTATCTTGGCCGACCTGTCATCGCCGTCTCCAGAATTGACTCCTATGATGGCGAAATGGTGACTTTTCATTATAACCGCCATGAGGATGATCAATATATACAGGAAACTATTCCTGCCATGGATTTCATAAAAAGGCTGATCCGCCATATCCCCGAAAAGCACTTTAAAATGATCCGTTATGGCGGCTTATATGCCAGACACAGAAAAACAGATGCAAAACTCTACCGGGCTATCCCCAAAAGCAGGCACCGCATTTACCGAAGCTTCAACCTGTGGCGCAATGCCATTCTTTCTTCCTTCGGCTATGATCCTTTGGAATGTCCCGGCTGCAGGCACAAAATGGAGTTCCTGGAACTTTATTATAATCACCAACGCGTATCCCTCGAAGAACTTTATGAGAAAGCAATGTCCAAATTTCTCGGAAAGCGTTCTTCTGCATGATTTCTTTTTTTACATTCTATGCTATAATCCTCTAAAAGGAGGATGGTTGCCATGAAAACAGATATCGAGGAATTACGCAAAAAATACATTGACAATCCACCAGAAGGAATGACTCCTAAGGACATTCGCAATATGAGCGAGGAGGAGCTTCTGGATATGGATTACTTTTTAAACGAAGATGATTTATTTGCCGATGAGGCTGGTGTAGAAGGTTTTTATATCTTCTAACGAGCGTCATCTTGTTCCTATGCCCACCTTTGTGTGGGCTATTTTCATTCATTGTTCCAACAAAAGTCGGAATTTCCTATTATATTAAAAAACACCCTTTGTCCTGCCAGACAAAAGGTGTTCTGTAACTTTACCATATTAAACTTTTTATAAAGAGACCACATAACTATCCTCAGCCCGGAAAGACTTTAAGTGAATAATGGCAAGTATTCCGACTTCAATTACTTTTACGGCAGAGGTGACTGTATCAGATTTGCACTGATTTCCTTTTTAACACTGAACAAATTTCTTTCCTCAGTGACCATTAGAGCTATGCAGTTATGTTTTCTTTCACCTTCTATACTACACATACTCTCCATATATGTCAAGACTTTATTCCTTTTCTTCTTTATATTCTCTATCTTTTTTCAGGAGCTCATATAATTTATCTAAATAATAAAGTATTCCCGAAAGAAGAATAGCAATAGAGACAAATGGATAAGGAGTTACCAGAAAAATTACTGAAAACGTAATAAATATTATGTATTTTTTTGAAATTTTGCTGTTATTCATTCTATTTACCTCCTATTTAACCTTATCTTACATCGCTGTATTCTATTTGAAATTCTTTCTCTTTACAATATGCTTCTATCCTACTTCCTTTTCTGCATCGTATAACGGTACTCTTATTGATAATCCATTCTCCGATTTCTTCCGGATCTCCCAAGAATTCTACTTTTTTCAACTGCCCACAACCATGAAAGGACCATCTTCCAATCCTTTTTACAGATGCCGGTATCTGAACCAATTCCAAGGATCTGCATTTAAGAAAAGCGCTGTTTCCGATTTCTACAAGTGTAGACGGCAGCTTTATCTCCTGAATTGCCGTTTGATAAAAAGCTTCGTTTCCAATAATCCGAATTCCTTCCGGAAGCTCTATATCTTTCAAAGAAGTACATTTATAAAATGCTTTGTTTCCAATCTCTGTAAGTCCCTTTGGAAGACTGATTTTTTCAATGCTTTCACAATTTTGAAACACTCCGGCTTCAATTCCCTTTAACATAGTACTCTTTTCGAATTTTACACAGTTTAACCTTTTACATCCTGAAAAAGAACGTCTTCCCAAATAACGGATGCCGGAAGACAGAGTAATTTCTTTTAAATGTACGCATCCCAAAAAAGACTCCCAGCGAATTTGACTGACGTTTTCCAAATTGATATCACGTAAAGCCGTACAGTTGTAAAAACTTTGATTTCCGATTTCTTTTACGGAGTCTGCCAGCTTCACACTTTTAATCTTTACATTATTTTTCAAAGCCTGATTATCTATACTATGATATACATCTTCTAAAGTCAGTAATCTTCCTTTAAATTTTTTTCCTTGCTCGCAATTAAAAACGTCTTTTTCATCTGCATGCCATGTACGCACCTGTCCCATATCATCACCCCTATTCTATGCTTCTAAAATTCCATATTTCTTTTTAATTCTGTCCAGCTTCCGCTCCATTGGAAGCGCCAGAAAGAACAAAAAGATGACGGTTGAAACTGCATGAATAACATTAAACGGAAATCCGCTGATATAAACTGCCAGAAAGGATTGCCACGTCAATTCCTGTGAGGACATAAATACCGTTGAAGTATCCATTAAAAATCCATAAATGACAAGCGTTGCCAACCCCCCGAAAATACAAAGTGTCAAAACATGAAGCCACTCTGCTTCACGACTTCCCTTTCGATTTTTGCTCTTACTGAAAATCACACCTGCCAAAAATCCGATAATTCCAAAGGAAAACATCTGCCACGGCGTCCACGGTCCTTGCCCAAAGAAGAAATTTGAAACAAAGCCTGCCATAGCCCCTGTTAAAAAACCGGCTTCTGCTCCCAATCCCACACCGGCAATAATCACAATAGCTGTCACCGGTTTAAACTGGGGTATCATAAAAAATGCCATCCTTCCTACCACCGCAATGGCAGCCATAACCGCAATTAAAAGGATTTCTCTTGCCTGCGGATTTCTTCCCTCAAACACCATACAAAAAGGTATCATGGACAGCCCAATAATACACATAGAAATAAAAATATCACTTCTGTCATTTAAAAAGAAAATCCCAAAAAAGATAACAAAAGGAATTGCCGCCAAAATCAACAGCAAAGATACCAAAGTTCTTTTTCCAATTCTTCTATCTTTTTTCATACTTCTTTCTATGTACATCTGCTGTTTTTTCTCTGCCTGTGTATCTAAAAGCTTACGTGCGAATATAAATAATAGCACTGAAATAATCAGTTGTCCGTACTGCCATGAGGTCATCTGAATATAGCTATGTATGGTAAGATTGATAAAATCACTGGCACGTCCCATTCTTCCATTAATGAAAAGATTTCCTGCTCCAATTAACAAAAAAACAAATACAGGATAAAGTGCAGATATAAAAAATATGATTTTTACATATACAACACCTTTCCTTTTCATTTTATAAGAAACAATCCCGCAAACAAGCATAGCAACAATTAAAAAAAACGCTGCTGCCTTTAAAATCTGCCCAATACTTTGAAGTATCTCCAGTTCCTGCCCTGTAAAAGTATTCATTTTCAGCCTTCCGCCTTCTTGAATACTTCTCTGTACATTCTGTACACATTCATCGAAATTCCAAAAGGTATAGGTTGTAGGTAATTTCGAATACTTCAAAACCGGTATGGAAATCCACGGCAGAAAAATCGTGCAGATTATCACAAAAATGCTTCCGTACACAGGCAGCATTGCCCATGTATCTACTCCTGTTGCCTGCTTCTTCTGCATGCCTTAATCACATCCTTTACTGTTACTGCATCAGGAAAAATCTGCCTTGCCATACGGTTTGCCGCCGTGGTATAAAAGCTGTTTCCTGTGAAAAATTCTCTTGCTTCACATGAAGTTACAATGCTTCCGTCAAAGAACATCGCACAGGTATCTCCATAAGACGCACAAAATTCAATATCATGAGAAACCATTAAAATGGTAATTCCTTTTTCCTGTAATTTTTGAAAAATCCCTGCCAGCTTGCTCTTGTAAAAGCCATCCAAGCCTTTCGTGGGTTCATCCAAAAGCAAAATCTGTGGCTCTAAAAGCAATACCTTTGCAAGAGCTGCTCTTTGCTGCTCTCCTCCGCTTAAATCATAAGGATGTGCCTGAAGAAGATGTCCAATCTCTGTATCCTCCACTACTTTTTCCACTCGCTTTTCATCCTCTTTATGACGAATAAGAGAAAGCCCTCCTATCATTTCCCACAAATCTTCTTCTACTGTATTTCCTACAAAAAGACTCTGAGGATTTTGTGGTAACACTCCTAAAAAATGATGAAACAGCTCCTTGTCGCTGATTTTACGAATATCTCTGCCATCTAACAATATTTTTCCTCTATAAGGTCTGTGAATACCAGAAAGTAAGGATAAGGTCGTACTCTTTCCTGTGCCGTTTCCGCCTAAAATACAGAAAAGCTCCCCCTTCTTTACTTTTAAAGACAGGTCTTTCACAATATCTTTTCCTTCTTTTTCATAACGGAACCAAAGTTCCTTTGCCTGTATCACATACTCCTGTTTTTCTTTTCCTTTTACAGGCTTCTCTGCCTTTTCCGACTGTTCTTCCTTTTCCGACTGTTCTTCCTTTTCTGCTTCGGCTTTATAATGTTCTGCCAGCCAATTTCGCCCTTCACACACCGTAAGAGGACACTCTCCCTCCTGTCCCGTTCCATTATAAATCTGTACCGGGCTTGGCATTGCAAGAAATAAATCATTATCTGCCAGCGCTTTTCCCACCATACGGGGATTGTCAAAAAAGGTCTGTTTTCCGTCTTCCAATACCAGTACCTTGTCTGCCATTGGGAATACCTCTTCCAGCCTGTGCTCAATCATAATCACAGTAATTCCCAAATCCAGATTGATTTTACGAATGGTAGATAGAAAATCACGTGCCGCAATGGGATCTAACTGCGAAGTAGGTTCATCAAGAACCAATACTTTGGGCTGCATTGCCATAACGGAAGCCAGATTTAAAAGCTGCTTCTGCCCTCCGGAAAGCTCCTCCACATTTTTAGAAAACCAGTTCTGAATACCGAAAAAGCTTGCCATTTCTGCAACTCTTAAACGAATGGTTTGCTGGTCATACCCCAGATTTTCCACTCCAAAAGCCAACTCGTGCCACACCTTATCTGTTACGATTTGATTGTCAGGGCTTTGCAATACATATCCGATTTCTGCCGACTGCTTACGCATAGAAACCCCTTCTAATTTTTCCCCGCAAAATAATATTTCTCCTTCTCTCTTTCCGTAAGGGCTTAAAACCGTTTTAAAATGACGCATAAGTGTTGTTTTTCCACAGCCTGATTTTCCGCATATTACCACGAACTCTCCCGGTTCAATGGATAAGCAGATATTCTCAATCGCCGGCTTTTCTGCGTCCGGATAAGTAAATGTTAAATTTTTGATTTCAAATAGTGCCATTTTACATCCTCTGCTAAATTTATAATAATTGGAAGGAAACATAAAATTCCATAAAAAATATAAATCATTATCGCCCACAAAGTGTTCTCATTCATCACTAAAGTAGGATAATACAAAAAGTAAACTTGTTTCGTTACAATTCCTCCCAAAATCACACTGCCAAACACAAGTAAGACAGAAAAGAATATTCTGTCTCTTGTGTCAAAACGATAAATAGAAAAATTATTTCTTCCTCTTAATCCATATCCACGGGAACGCATAGAATCTGCTGTTTCCACAGAATTTTCCAATGCCCATGTTGTCATCACAGACAAAATTTTCATACCGTGTTTTGCTCTTACCAATACGTTTCCGTTTGTCACATCACGACCGATACATTTCTGTGCATCCGACACCTTTGTTATCTGATTTTTAAATTTGGGAACAAATCGAAGCACCATAGAAAAAATCAATGACATTGCCGGAATTGCTTTTCCAAATAAATAGATAAACTTGTCTGAGGTCATTACCACCTGATAACAGGAAAACCAGTTCAACACACTTACCAGCATGATACCGGCTGCAAGACCGTAAAGAATTGACTCTAATGTAAGAGGATTTCCATTTTTCAGATACATAATTAAAGTAACACCCTGATGATTAAACAAGGGGTTAATTGCCGCCGATATAAGAAATACCGGCAGCATCATCCAAAGCGCTGTTTTTAACGCCTTCCATTTTTTTAAATAAATATAATACACCATGCCTCCCATACAGGACAATGCCAAAAATACAGGGTGCATCATAAACATTGAATATCCGATTACCAACACAAAATAGGTAAAGTTAATAATCGGATGATAACTGGAAAAATTGTCTTGTTTCATAATTACTCCGGCCAAGTCTGTCCTAAATCACGACCTAAATCACATGTATAGTTCCATTTTATC
>ENA-OPBF01001331-OPBF01001331.1-human-gut-metagenome-genome-assembly--contig:-NODE-1331-length-16504-cov-2.607089_pt1 | contig 16504 bp, 13 predicted proteins | sample MGYA00241067_ERZ501450 | MGnify/ENA primary metagenome ERZ501450 (study PRJEB25962, sample SAMEA2042516) | human gut metagenome | biome: human gut; feature: human-associated habitat; material: faeces... | reverse complement strand
TCACTGAAGTAACGAGAATGCGACGCACAGTTTATTCAAAGTGACAAATGTCATCCTTTTTCTGTGACATCCTGCACTTGGTATTTCACACAATTTATCTTATAGTATAGTCAGGAAGAAACACTTGTCTGCTTCCGGTATTTATGCATATCTGCCCCTGTCAGATACGCATGATTTAAACTTTTTGTATAGAAGGAGTTATTATGATTCATATAGAAAATCTGGTAAAAAGATATGGTGATCTGGTTGCTCTGAATCATCTGAATCTCGATATTCATGAAGGAGAGATTTTTGGTCTGCTTGGCCCTAACGGTTCCGGAAAAACAACCGCGATCAACTGTCTCCTCTCTCTTTTAAAATATGACAAAGGAACGATTGAAGTCTTTGGCCAGCCTATGACCCCTGAGAGTTATCAGGTCAAACAGCAGATTGGCATTGTTTTGCAGAATGTCGCTGTTTTTGACGAATTGACAGTATATGAAAATATCGATTATTTCTGCGGTTTATATGTTTCTGATAAAAAACGCCGCAAAGAACTGGTCAATGAGGCAATTCAGTTTGTCGGGCTCGAAGATTACTGTAAAACCCGCCCCGGGAAACTTTCTGGCGGTCTGCTGCGACGGCTGAATATTGCTTGCGGTATCGCTCACAAGCCTCGTCTGATCATTATGGATGAGCCTACCGTTGCAGTTGATCCGCAAAGCCGTAATAAAATTCTCGAAGGTATCCAGAAACTGAACGAACAGGGTTCCACTATCATTTATACTTCCCACTACATGGAGGAAGTAGAACAGATCTGTACCCGCATCGCAATTATGGACCACGGACGGGTAATTGCATCCGGAACCACTGAGGAACTGAAGAAAATGATCAAAACAGGCGAAACGATCACAGTGGAAGCAATTCTTCTCGAAGAAAAACACCTTCAGGATATCAGGAATCTTTCTCATGTTTTTGATGTGCATTATGAAAATCAGATTCTCTCTCTCCGCTGCACAGGTGCTCAGCATAATCTGATTCGTCTTCTGAACTACCTTCAGAGCCAGGACATTACTTTTGGAAGAGTCTTTTCCGAACTTCCAACTCTGAATGATGTCTTTCTGGAGATTACAGGAAAACAGCTTCGTGATTAATATTTATGTATATTTATACATGAATATGCATAAATTCACAGAAAGGATTTTTTATGCTACATTTAATAAAGTATAATCTTCTGGTTAAATTACGTAACTTTAATATGACCTTCTGGCCGCTTGTTTTTCCTCTGATTCTTGGTACCTTCTTCTTTTTTGCATTTGGAAACCTGAATGATGCAGATTTTGAGACCGTTCAGGTAGCTATGGTGCAGGAAACCAGCCCTAATCCACTGTTCAGCTTTTACATAGACCAGGTTAAAAAAAGTAATTCAGATCTTCTGAACATTCAGGAGATGGATGAATCTGTAGCGCTTGCTGCTTTAAAAAACAAGGAAATCTCTGGTATCTATTACAATGAAATGACTCCGTCTCTGACAGTTAATGCACATGGCATTCCGGAAAGTATCCTTCAGTCTGTTCTGGAAAGTTACAATAACAACCTGCACACGATACAGAATATCCTGAAAAAACATCCTTCCGGAATTCTGGAAGGACTTTCACAAATGGCAGATACCCGCGATCTTGTACAGGAACTTTCCCTGGGTGGAAAAACGATCGATGGTAATTCGCAGTTTTTTTACGCTCTGATCGCCATGGCGTGCCTGTATGGATGTTTTATCGGCTTTGGCGCCGCGATCACGTTACAGGCCAATTTAACAGCTCTGGCGGCAAGACGTTGTGTTACTCCCACCCATAAACTCAAACTGATTTTATCCGAGCAGATTACTTCCTTTCTGCTCGGATATACCGATGTAATTATTTTACTCATTTATCTCAGGATCATACTGAAACTGGATTTTCAGGGACAAATAGGAAAAATGCTTATCATTTCACTGTTCGGAAGCCTGATTGGTGTTTCTGTGGGGCTGTTTGTCGGAAGTCTCGGCAAACTGAGTGAAGGTATAAAAGTTGCTGTTATCCTTGCGATTTCCATGGTCTGCAGTTTTCTTGCAGGACTCATGAACAGTAACATGAAAGATCTCGTAGAAAAACATGCTCCGATCATCAACCGCATCAATCCTGCTGCCCTGATTTCGGATGCATTTTACTGTATCAATGTTTACAATGATACAGCCCGCTATTACCGCAATCTTGTCACACTTGCAGTTATGAGCGCTGCTTTTGTTATGGCTTCATTTTTACTGATCAGGAGGAATCGCTATGACAGTATTTAAAGGCTATATGAAAATATTAAAAAAGAATATCGGTCTGGTGATCATATATCTGGTTATTTTTTTCTCCGTTGCCATGGCTCTTCAGGCAGCTGCCAGCAAAGAGCATCTGGAAGATTTTGAAAAAGCGCGAGTGGATATTGCCGTTGCAGATAATGATCAGAGTACTCTTTCTCATGCTTTAACAGACTATCTCAAAACAATCCATAATGTTTCTGAGATTTCCAGTGATCCTTCTGTTATGCAGGAAGAGCTTTTTTACAGAAATGCAGAATATATTGTACAGATTCCAAAAGATTTCTATAAAACTTGCATTGTACAGGATAACCCGATTTCCGTCACAAAGATTCCCGGATCCTATACTTCATTTTATGTAGACCAGCAGATCAATGCATGGCTGAATAATGTGCGCACATACATTGCTTCTGGTTTTTCTCAGAAAGAAGCTGCAAAAGCCGCTCTGGAACAGCCTTCTTCCAGAGTTTCCATGTATCAGGACACCGAAACCACTTCCGAAACACCGGCATATACCTATTATTTCCGTTATGTTCCCTATCTGTTTCTGGCTGTTCTGTGCTATTCCATGGGCTATATTCTTCTTGCTTTTCAGAAAGAAGATATCCAGAAACGTATGCAGGCTTCATCCGTTTCCATTCGCCGGCAGAACCTTGAAGGACTGCTTGCCATGTTTACGATCGGAGTCGGTTTATGGCTAATCGCCGTCACAGGTGCAATTGTCATGTATCAAAAAGATCTCCTGGCTTCCGGTGTTCTGACCTATTATCTCCTGAATACCTTTGTGATGATGATGGTCTCGCTGTCTCTGTCTTATCTGCTCGGACTTTTTGTAAAAAACAGCAACATGCTCAATGGACTTTCCAATATTGTTTCTCTTGGCATGTGCTTTTTGTCCGGTGTTTTTGTACCAATGAGTGTTATGGATAAAAAAGTACTTAAAATAGCACAGTTTCTTCCAGTCTACTGGTATGAGGACATCAATGAAACGCTCGCCAGATATCATAGCGTTTCCGGCAATATTGCCACAGATATCTGGAAATCTCTGGGAATCGAAGTTATGTTTGCTCTGGCATTTGTTGCTATCATTCTGGCTCTTTCGAAATATAAACGGCAGAAGTAGGGCAATGTACCCTCACTTCTCCAGAAAAAAAGAACTCCTGCTCTTGTGTTATTCATCACATTTTACTGTGAAAATCAACATAAGCATGAGTTCTTTCTTTTATCCTTTTTATAAAACAGTCAGCTCTGTCAGAAGAAGATTCCAACCTGTTCCAGGAACTGTTCCGGTGCTTCTACATGTGGAAAATGTTTTGTTTCTTTAATCGTAACAGCTTCTACCGATGGATTGACATTCTGATATGCTTCTATGATTGCTTCCCCATTGTTCTCAGCTTCACCTTCAACAATATAAAGACTGTTATCGATTTCTTTCAGTCCACGGGTAATATCAATATTCATATATTTAGATGCTTTATTTGCATAAACATTCTTTGCATAACAGCCGCCTCTGTGCGCTGCCTCATAATATGCATCCTGCAAGTCTCTGTCCGGATGGAACGGATCAAATGCATAATTCTCAATGAATTCGTTATTAACAGCATCTCTTGATACGACCATGTGATAAACCAATGTTCCAAACACCGGAATTTCCAGACATCTGCGGAGAAGTTTTTCTTTCTTTCCAGGCATCTGTTTCAGACTTGAAAGACTGACCGGATTTACCATCATAATCTTGTTGAACAGATCTTTTTCATTGTGACACGCCATCACAACAAAAGATACTGCATATCCGTTCACGATAACATCTGTCTTCTCTCCGATCACATTTTTAATAAAATCGCAGATAGCCTGTACATAAACAAAGTTTGTATAAGTTATTCCTGACTTCTCAGAACGTCCGCATCCCGGAAGATCCAGGTTATAGACCGTATGTTCCAGTGCAAGATCATCCTCGATCTTACCCCACTCATATCCGGAACCACCCGGAAGCATATCATGGATCAAAAGGATCGGGCTTCCTTTGCCCTTTTTTGTATAATAAATATCACCAAAGCGCCAATGATAATAATTTCTTACATCAGTGTCCAGCATTTCCTTCAGACAGGCGGATGCTGCAATCACTTTATTTATAATATGAATAGTGGCAGTTGTTGTCATAACCAGTGCTGCTGCAGTCAGCAGACGTTTGCTGTGTTTCTTCATGTTCTACCTCCCTTTTTCCATCACCTGAATATCTATATTATACGATAAAAAAGGTCTTTTTACAATCTATAACAGAGAAAGAAGTTTCTCTACATCTTCCATTCTGGTTGCCCAGCTGGTTGCAAATCGGACTACCGTATGTGTATCATCCTTCTTCTCCCAGAAGCTGAACTGGACATCTTTTTTTAATTCTTCCATCTTACGGTTCTCCAGAACTACAAACTGCTGATTAGTAGGTGAATCTATGTAAAATGTATATCCTTTTTCTTTCAGGCCCGCTTTAAGAACGGTAGCTGTTTTGATAGCATTTTTACCAATTTCAAGATAAAGATCATCTGTAAAAAGCGCATCAAACTGCACCCCCGTAAGTCTGCCTTTTGCAAGCAGGGCTCCATGCTGTTTGACTCTTGTAAGGAAATGCTTCGGCATACTGTTTCCGGTAAACACAACAGCTTCTCCGCATAAAGCACCCGCCTTGGTTCCTCCGATATAAAATACATCGCAAAGCTTTGCAATATCCTGTAAAGTCACATCTGTTTCTTTGCTGACCAGTCCATAGATCAGTCTGGCCCCATCCATAAAAAGAGGAAGCTTATATTCTCTGCACACTGCTGAAATTTCTGTCAGTTCTTTCTTTGTATACAGGGTTCCATACTCTGTTGGATGGGAAATATAAACCAATCCCGGAAATACCATATGCTCATGATTCTCATCTCCGTAAAAAGTCTCAACCAGATTCTTAAGATCCGCCGCATTGATTTTCCCATTCTTTTCCGGAAGTGTCAGGACTTTATGTCCGGTAAATTCGATCGCACCGGCTTCGTGTGTACTTACATGTCCCGTCTGAGCCGCTACAACGCCCTCATACGGCTGTAACATCGTATCAATGACAATCTGATTGGTCTGCGTGCCGCCTGTCAGTAAAAAGGCTTCTGCGTCCTCACAGCCACATGCCTTCTTGATCTTTTCTTTTGCTTCTTCACAGTAATGGTCGGTTCCATATCCAGGAAGCTGCTCCATATTGGTATCGATCAGGTGCTGAAGGACTTTTTCATGTGCACCTTCTGAATAATCATTTAAAAAATATAACATCTCTGATTCCTCGCTTATTATAAAATCGACTCTATTTTATCACCAGGAAGATTTTTTTACCACTGGCAAACAAAAAAATACCCCGCGAGCAACTCGCGGGGCAGGTTCGTATAAATTTAATTTTCTTCTGTAGCTGTATCGGATGTACTTTCTTCGGCATCTTCCGTATCCGGATTCACCATCTTCTGGTAAGCTTCATCCAGATCTTTTACATTCATTTTGTTCACCAGATAAACTTTATCCTCAACTACCGCTGCATAGAAGTTTGTATCATATTCATAATACTTCACCGTAGTTTCTTTTCCGTCTTTATCTTTAAAGATAAAGGTATATGCCGGATCTCCTTCTGGAGTATACTCCTCAGTAAGACGTTCCTGTGCAGTCATGTTGATGAGTTTATTGTAGAAAGTCGTGAATGTGGATTCATCGAGGTCTTCGCCATCTAACTTGTAAGTTGTTGTAGTAGTCTCTTCCTCATCATCAGAAGAACTTTCATCAGAGGAGTCTGTATCTGTGGAACTCTCATCCGATGTTTCTGTACTGCTTTCATCTGTAGTATCAGAATCTGTATCGTCTGTGGTATCTTCATCTTCTGCCTTTACGGTTTCCGTTACAATGTTTATTGTATGATCTCCCTCTGCACTCTGTACCTCCAGGGAATCCAAATCATTAACCGATACATAGCTTACAGACAGGTTGTAGAAATCAGACATTGTACTGTCGAGGATATCTGTCAGAGAATCTTTCGTAATCGTGTAAACTTCTTTGCTGTCATCTACTTTCACATAACGGTCATCGCCGGTCTCATCTCCCACATAAATGGTAAGCGTCTTCTCTACCGTCTGTGTTTCCTGTTCTTCCTCGGTATACTTCACAGTAATAACTACATACGGATCGTCAAATCCATACTTGGAATCGTCGGTGCAGTTATAATCTACAAATTTATCGTATGCCAGAGATCCTATCGCTGAAGTTACAGTTCCTGCTTTTGTAGTATCTGCCTTCTCTGTAGTTTTACCATCAGACACATTCCAGAACAGATTATCTGCATCCTGTGTAAGCTCATAACTATTCTCTTTATCTACTTTAACATCTGTGATCGTAGCAGATGTTACGGATGGAAATGTGCCACTCTCCGCAAAATCATACAAAGTTCCCATAAAAGGCTCTATTGAGCTGCTGGATACCAGATAAACATTTTTATCATCATCCTCTTTTTTCACATAGTACTGATTATTTGAAGATTCCATTCCAATCTGAAGACTTGTATCACCATCAGCTGTTGTCAGCGTAATGGTATTCTGCGGATTATCCAGATCATACTGACTCATATCTTCCACATCGGAAATCTCCTGGTCAGCAGTCAGGGATGCAACTCCCTTGACTGCACTGTCAACCGTGTCCTGATTCACCGGAAAATTCGCATCAGATTTTTCTGTCCAGCTATCATCTTTTTTATCAAATTCTACTTCATTCTGGTCTGCGGTAAATGAAACTGCTGTTATATCATCTGCCTCCAGACTTACCAAATCTACGCTTGTGTCATTCTCTTCAGTTTCTTTTTCTTCCTGTGAGGTAACATAAAAGTTTACGCCTTCATACGCTGCACACAGCACTCCCAATACGACTACTGCCGAAACCAGTTTGACTGTTTTTTTCTTCATTTATGCCTTTCTCCTTTTCAGCCATATCATAAATCCCATTACCAGGAAGACTACCGGGATGATTCCCATTACCATGATCTTCCAGAAGCTTACATCATAAGCAGTCAGTGTCAGATAGGAAATCTGCAGGTTTTTAGATGGAACAGAAATTGTTGATGTCTCATCCGAGCTGCACATCCAGCTCAGAGAACTCATGATCATCTGCTCATTTCCACCGGATACCATCTGGTTGATCTGGCTGTCCATCAGATTTGAAGAAGTATAATAAACGATCTGTGTCTCTTTGTCATCATCCAATGTTTCTGTGATACTTACACCAAGATCAAACGGACCATCAATATCATCATCGGTTTTTTCAATCGCTCCCCTATTGACATCCACTTTGGAATAAGCACTGTCAGAAGTTGTCAGAAGACTGTTGATCGTAACGGTATCTCTGACATCATCTGTCTTCTTGATTCCCTGTGCATAAGGCATCAGAACATAATAACCTTTGGATGCAAAATCAGAGACTGCATCGGTGCTGTTGACTGTCGGTACCAGATAATAAGGCATCTGCGCATAATGCTGTGAATCGCCTTCAATTACAATACCCTCTGTTCTCTCTACTCCATAGTTCTTGAGAACTGCATCAAAATTATCCATGGATTCTTCTGTATAATCAGAGAAGATCATAGCTTTTCCGCCATTTTCAAGATAATCAATAATCGCATCTTTCTCAGATTCGGAAATATCGGAAGTTGGTGCGTTGATTAGCAGGCACGCAGCATCATCCGGGACACTTTCTTCTGTGATCAGGTTCAGAGATTTAATATCAATATTTGCTTTCTGGATATCTTCCTGAAGAGTAGAATCCAGGTCTTTTTCACCATGTCCATCCAGTGTATAAAGAACCGGAAGGTCTTCGGAAGTTACATAGGAAATAGCACTGTCGATCTGTCCTTCTCCATCGAATCCTGTCGTTGTGGACTGATACGTATTATAATCAATCGAAGATTCATAAATACTGCTGTAATTTACAACTTTGCTTCTGTCACCACATACCACGATCAGGCTGTTTGCAGCAACATCATCACTGGTATATTCTGACGTAAATTTCGGATTTACAACAGGATCTTTCTGTTCTACTTTAATATGATCTGATCCTTCTTCATATTTCTCAAGTAACTTTTTAATCGTTTCATCTTCAGAGCCGCTCTGTACGACCTGATAAATCGTTACATCTTTATCCAGTTTTTTCAGGAAGTTCTTTGTATCATCAGTGATACTGTAAAGTTTCTGAGCACTGACATCCACTTCTGTATATTTGGATGGAAGGGAACCAACGATCATATTGACTACAAGAACGATTACGATAAATACTGCACTGATCACAACGCTGTAAGAACCGTTCTTGATGTATTTTTTATTCATGGAATCCTTTATTTTCTGTTTTAAAGGTTTCTTTTCTTTTTTGGCTGTCTCTTTTGCCGGATTTTCAATCTTATCTGCTTTCTTTGCTTTCAGTTTTTCCGTAAATTTCATTGTCTCCCACCTCCTTAATTCCAACGTCTCTTGGCAATCGACTGTACAGTCAGAAACAGGCAGACTGCAATCACAGACACGAAATACAAAACGCCTTTGACATCAAAGATTGCATTTGCAAAGTTGTCAAAATGGCTGCTCAGGTTGAAGATATCCAGAATTTTCTGGATTCCACCTGAGAAAAAGCTGGAATTTACAACATAAACAATGACAAGTGCGATCTCCCCAACTACACAGATGACTGCTGAGATCAGGAAGTTTTTGATCATTGTATAGATTATGATCGCTGCTGCCAGAATCAGAAGTCCAAATGTAACACAGGTAGAAAGTGCTCCTTCTGAGAAGAAAGAGGAAATTCCATTCATCATATAAAAAGCAAACAGAATAACAAATGTCAGTACTGCCGCAATTACCTGACTTTCTGTCAATGAGGAAATAAACACACCAATTGCAAGATTTGCACATCCCAGAAGGAAAAATCCAAGGATCGCAGTGTATGCTGCTCCCAGAGATACTGTTCCGAATTTTGTCATGAGCAGTGGATACAGACACATAATCAGCATCGGAATCGCAAAGATCGTAACCAGTGCAAAATATTTACCAAAAACAATTTTTTCAATAGACACCGGTGCTGTAAGAAGCAGCTGATCTGTTTTCTGTTTACGTTCTTCTGCAAGAACTCGCATTGTAAGAATCGGCACACTGATCAGAAATACAAAGGTCAGTGCACTTAATGTGTACTCAAAACGCGGATATGCTGCTCCAAGCTGATATGCTGAAAAATAAATACCTGTCAGAAACAGGATAAAAAATATGAACAGGTAACCGATCATAGAAGTAAGGTAACTTCTCAGCTCCCTTTTATATACTGCGATCATTTATTTTCCCCCTCCTTTTTGTCTGTCTCTTTTTCGTTCTTTTTCTTCTTATCATCTTCAGTCAGTTCAAGGAAGATTTCCTCCAGAGATACTTTCTTAGACTTCATTTCCAGAATCGGGCAGTGTGCATCTGCCATCCTGAAGAACACTTCTTCGCGGATATCCATATCCTCTTTCGTAGAAAGTGTTACATTCCATGCATGTTCTTCCTTCGCAGATGCGACAGTGATATCTTTCACACCATCAATCTGTCCAAGTGCAATGCGAATATGATCTTTATCACCTTTCACAAGCAGATTTAAGGTATTGGAACCTTCTGCAAGTTTTCCAAGGTTTTCCGGTGTATCACTGGCAACCAGTTTTCCATGAGAAATGATCAATACATAATCGCAGACAGCACTGACTTCTGACAGAATATGCGAACTTAAAATAACCGTATGTTTCTTCTTAAGGCTCTTGATCAGATCACGGATCTCAATGATCTGTTTCGGGTCAAGACCTACGGTTGGCTCATCCAGGATGATTACTTCCGGATAACCAAGAATTGCCTGTGCAAGTCCAACTCTCTGTCTGTAACCTTTGGACAGATTCTTGATCAGACGGTTTTTCATATCGGTAATCTTTACCATTTCCATGACTTCTTCTACCATGGATTTTTTTTGATCTTTTGGGATTTTTTTGAGATCAGCAACGAAATTCATATATTCGCCTACTGTCATGTCGAAATAAAGAGGCGGCATCTCCGGCAGATAGCCGATGCATTTTTTTGCCTGCTCCGGTTCATCCAGTATGTCATGACCATCAATGGTTACCGTTCCCTCCGTAGATGCTATATAACCAGTAATCATATTCATAGTCGTAGATTTACCAGCTCCGTTTGGCCCCAGAAAGCCGTAGATTTTGCCTTTCTCGATTTTAAAAGAAAGGTGGTCAACTGCCGTATGGTCTCCATAGCGTTTGACCAGATTGTTTACTTCAATCACAAGTCTCTCCTCCTTTTTCTTTAAACAGAATATTGTATTCTGCAAATATTTACAAAATAAAAGATGCCTCCAGGTGAAACAGAGATAGGGGGTACCTGGAAGCATCTTCCATAATGAGCCGGCTTTAACGTCTGCTCTGAAAATATTCTATGAGGAAGTTGTGATAAAAATTGGATAAATCTGTGATGATTTTGTGAAAATAAAACGTATTTTTGAAATAGTTTTTCTAAAAACAGTTTCTGTTTATGAAAGAGGCTCTTTCAGTGGTGTTCCTGCCTTACGCGGATAGCGGCCCGGTGTTGGTTTCATTTTCTCGATTACAACGAGAGAACGCTGGATTTCAGAATCCGGAAGATTAAAATAAACCACATCCTGAATCTTGCCGCCGAGGATCTTAACTGCTTTTTCTGCCTGCTGCAGTTCTTCCTGAACCGTGCCAGACTTGTAAGAAATAAAATTTCCGCCCACTTTTACATATGGAAGACAGTACTCAGACAACGTAGCCAGATTGGAAACCGCGCGGGATACGCACAGATCATACTGCTCACGGTATGCTTTATTTTTGGCAAATTCTTCTGCCCTGCCATGAATTGCAGTAATATTTTCCAGTTTCAGAAGAGCAAAGGTTTCTTCGAGAAAATTAACTCTCTTCTTCAATGAGTCAAGAAGACAGGCTTCCAGATGCGGAAACGCAATCTTAAGTGGTACTCCCGGAAATCCGGCTCCTGTTCCGATATCCATAATTTTGCTGACTTTTGTCATATCTACTGCCTTCACACAGGCAAGACTGTCCAGGAAATGCTTTACCAGCACTTCCTGAAACTCGGTAATACCAGTCAGGTTCATGACCTTGTTTTTTTCTGCCAGATATTCATAAAAAGCAATAAACTGCTGTTTCTGTGTATCATTCAGAGCAATTCCGAGTTCTTCACACCCTTGCTCCAGTACTTTCAGATCATAAGACAATATTATATCCTCCTATTCTCAGGAATTTGAATTTCTTCTGTATTGTTCAAGATAAACCAGCAGTACAGAGATATCCGCAGGAGATACGCCTGAAATACGAGATGCCTGTCCAATAGAGATCGGACGGTATTCTTCCAGTTTCTGCCTTGCTTCGATACGAAGACTGCCAACCTTTTCATAATCCAGGTCTTCCGGAATTTTCTTTGCTTCCAGTTTTTTGAACTGCTCTACCTGCTTCAGCTGTCTCTTGATATATCCCTCATATTTCAGATTGATCTCTACCTGCTGCTTCACATCCCATGGAAGCTCCGGTCTTTCTTTGTCAATTGGTGCCAGATCTTCATAGTTCAGTTCCGGTCTGCGGATCAGTTCTGCAATCGTTGTTCCGGATTTCAGAAGTGTGCTTCCTTTTTCTTCCAGCAATTTCTGGACCTCCGGTGTTCCGCCGATCGTTGCATGTTCGGTACGCTCGATTTCTTTCTGAATTGCCTCTTCTTTTCGAAGAACTGCCTGATATGTTTCTTCATCGATCAGACCAACCTGATATCCTTTTTTACGGAGACGAAGATCTGCATTATCCTGTCTCAGCAGAAGACGATATTCTGCACGGCTTGTCATCATTCGATACGGTTCATGGTTTTCTTTTGTAACCAGGTCATCGATTAGTACTCCAATATAAGCTTCGGAACGGTCCAGAACCAGCTGTTCCCGGCCTTTTACCTCCATGGCTGCATTGATTCCGGCAATCAGCCCCTGTGCTGCTGCTTCTTCATATCCGGAGCTTCCGTTAAACTGTCCGCCACTGAACAGGCCTTTGATCTTTTTGAATTCCAGCGTCGGATACAGCTGCCGTGGATTGATGCAGTCATACTCAATTGCATAGGCGTTCTTAACAATCTTTGCATGTTCCAGTCCCGGAACAGAATGGTACATTTCATCCTGTACATCTTCCGGAAGAGAACTGGACATACCTCCAATATACATTTCATTCGTATAAAGTCCTTCTGGTTCAATAAATACCTGATGACGTTTTTTATCCGCAAAACGAACGACCTTGTCCTCGATAGATGGACAGTATCTCGGTCCGGTACCTTCAATCATACCGGAATACAATGGCGAACGGTCCAGATTATTACGGATGATCTCATGCGTTTTTTCGTTTGTATAAGTCAGCCAGCAGGACTTCTGCTGGATCTGTACAGACTCCGGATCCGTTGAAAATGAGAATGGAACTACTCTTTCATCGCCAAACTGCTCTTCCATTTTGGAATAATCGATTGTATTTCCGGCAATTCGTGCCGGTGTTCCTGTCTTGAAGCGGAACATCTCGATTCCAAGCTCTTTGAGTGAATCTGTCAGATAATTGGCCGCCTGCAGTCCATTTGGTCCGGTATAATTGCTGACATCACCGTAGATACATCTTGCTTTCAGGTACGTTCCTGTGCAGAGTACAACTGCCTGGCAGTAATAAACTGCACCTGAATAAAGCTGCACTCCTGTAATTTTGCCTTCTTCCACGAGAAGCTTTGTGACTTCTCCCTGTTTAATGGTCAGATTTTCCTGATTTTCCAGAGTCTTTCTCATCTCTGTGCTGTAGGCCTGTTTGTCTGCCTGTGCTCTCAGTGAATGAACTGCCGGTCCCTTGGAACTGTTCAGCATCTTTGACTGAATAAAAGTTTTGTCGATATTTTTTCCCATCTCTCCGCCAAGCGCATCCAGTTCTTTTACCAGATGTCCCTTGGAGCTGCCACCGACATTCGGGTTACATGGCATTAAGGCAATACTGTCTACGCTTACCGTAAACATTACTGTATCCAACCCCAGACGTGCACAGGCAAGTGATGCTTCACAGCCTGCATGTCCCGCTCCTACTACAACAATATCACAGGTTTTTTCCAGTGTTTTTGTCTCCATTATTTATCTTCCCTTCTTATTTACCAACGCAGAATTTGCTGAAAATCTCGTTTACAAGGTCTTCTCCCACAGATTCACCCACGATGCGTCCAAGACTCTCGTACGCATTCATCAGGTCAATGGAAAAGAAGTCCTCGGACATTCCCATAGCAATACTGTCCATTACAAGCTTCAGGCTTTCCTTTGATTCTTCAAGTGCGGCCTTATGACGGGCATTTGTAATATATATCTCATCGTTAAAGGAAAGCTCTCCATGGAAAAACATCCTCTTAATCTCATCCTCCAGCTGACTGATTCCGGTTTCTTCCACAACAGATACCGGAATGACCGGGCTTCCTGTTTTTTCCTTTAATTCTTCAATATCAACAGCCGCCTCAAGATCTGTTTTATTGTAAATTACGATACTCTTCCGTCCGGAAAGTAATTCCATGATCTCGCGGTCATTATCATCCAGCGGCAGTGAAGAATCCACAACATAAAGAATCAGATCTGCGTTTTCCGCCATTTGTTTTGCCTTACCGACTCCGATCTTTTCGACAACATCTTCCGTTTCACGGATTCCAGCGGTATCGATCACGCGAAGCGTGATCCCGTTCAGAGAAATATATTCCTCTAGAATATCTCTTGTCGTTCCGGCAATTTCTGTAACGATTGCCCGGTCTTCTCCAACCAGAAAATTCAGAAGAGATGACTTTCCTGCATTTGGTTTTCCAAGGATAACCGTCTTGATTCCTTCCTGTATCATTCTTCCATCGTCCGCTGTTTTCAACAGTTCACTGATATTTTCACTCTCTTTTTCCACAATTTTCTGCAGTTCCTGTGGATAGTCTGTGAGGTCAAAATGTTCCGGATCATCCAGTGCCGTTTCTATATATGCAATCTGGTGAAGCAGTCTTGCACGAATTTCTTTAACAGCCCGCTGTACAGAACCCTTTAACTGTTCGACAGAACTTTTGAGTGCCATGGAATTCTTTGCCTGAATGACATCCATAACTGCCTCTGCCTGAGACAGGTCCAGCCTTCCGTTCAGAAATGCTCTTTTTGTAAACTCTCCCGGTTCTGCGATCACCGCACCATTTTTTAGAACGGTTTCCAGAACGCGTTTCATGGCATATACACCGCCATGACAATCTATTTCTACGGTGTCCTCACCCGTATATGTGTGAGGTCCTCTCATGATCATAACCAGTACTTCATCTACAACTTCTTCTCCATCATAGATAAATCCATAATGAATGGTATGGCTAACGACTGTACGAATATCTTTTTTTCCGTTTTTGGAACGATAGATCTTCGCGATCACATCCATAGCATTTTCGCCACTGATACGGACAATACCAATACCTGAAGCACTCATTGCTGTAGAGATTGCTGCAATTGTTGCGTCCATATTTCCTCCTAAGGATATATCTGCTGGCGCAGATATTATTCTAATATTTAGAATACCTACGGATTGTTCCGTGCTACGCAAGCTCATGTGGATTTAGAACTTTTCACCCTGGTATTCTATCTAAAAAAAGATGTTACCCCAGGTAAGCACACACGTCAAGACGTGTTATTCACGCTTTCACCTAGAATAACATCTTTTTTAGATTCATATATTAATATCTTTTTAATTTAACAACTACATGACGGTAAGGTTCCTCACCTTCACTGACTGTTTCAACAAATTTATTTCCCTGCAGTGCAGAGTGGATGATTCTTCTTTCATATGGATTCATCGGCTCAAGTACAACAGGTTTTCTGGTCTTTTTCACCTTGTAGGCAATTCCTCTTGCAAGGTTTTCCAGAGTCTCTTTACGACGTCTTCTGTAATCCTCTGTATCAAGTTTGACACGGATATAATCGGATTTGCCTTTATTTACAACAAGGCTTGTCAGATACTGGAGAGAATCCAGTGTCTGTCCTCTCTTACCGATAAGGATGCCCATATCTTCTCCTTCAAAATCAACTTCCAGACAACCGTCTGTTGTATTGTATTTTGAAGTGATCTGAACTTCTCCAAGATCCATGGAACCAAATACATCGCGAAGGAATACAAGTGCTCTCTCTTCAATATCTTTGATTTCTTCCGGATCTGTAATGATTTCGATCGGTTTTGATGCTTTTACCTGTTTTTCTTTCGCCGGTCTTTCTTTCTGTTCTTTTACCGGTTTCTCTTTTGCAGGTTTTTCTTTTGCAGGTCTCGGCTGTTTTTCTTCTTTTGATGCTTTTGCGGTTTCTGTCTTAGTCTCCGGTTTCACATCGTTCTGTCTGGAAACGGATTTCGGTGCAGATTTCTGTGTTTCTTTTACGGTATCTTCTTTAAAAGCATTAATTTTAACAGAATCAACGATTTTTTCGATTTCTTTTTCTTCAGAATTATCATATACTTTACGAGCTTTGATAATTGCCGGTTTACTTCCGATTCCAAAAAATCCGGAACTTCCTTCGCTGACTACCTGAATATCAAGCTGATCACTGGATACACCCAGTTCAATACATGCCTTTGTAATTGCCTCGTTCTTTGTTTTGGCTGAAAACTGCATATATTCATCCATAGTAAAAACCCGACCTTCCTTTCCTTATTTCTTCTTATTACGTTCTTCGAAATCTCTTACAAGATTTGCCTTGGCTGTGATACTTCCGGCTTTTGCATGAGATGCATTCTTGTAAGCTTCTTCTACTTTTTTTGCACGATTTGCTTCATCAGTACCACTCATGCCTTTTTCAATCTTATTGATGTTTCGGGCACTCTGATGAGCCTGATTTGTAATCTTCTGCGGCGGAAGTCCTTCTTTTGCTCTCTTGGCTTCCATCTTTTTCATATTTTCATTAACAAGGTCATCGATATTCATCTTGTTCAGATGACGGTTGATCAGCAGCTGCTGGATACTTCTTACTACGGAACTTGCGATCCAGTAAATACCAAGACCTACCGGGAAGGTGAAACAGAAAAATGCTGACATAAGCGGC
>ENA-OPBF01001319-OPBF01001319.1-human-gut-metagenome-genome-assembly--contig:-NODE-1319-length-16638-cov-3.130314_pt1 | contig 16638 bp, 12 predicted proteins | sample MGYA00241067_ERZ501450 | MGnify/ENA primary metagenome ERZ501450 (study PRJEB25962, sample SAMEA2042516) | human gut metagenome | biome: human gut; feature: human-associated habitat; material: faeces... | reverse complement strand
CACCAACAAATTGGACAAACGGAGCAGTGACAGTAACTCTAACAAATAAAGCCCAAGAATATATATTACAATATTCAACAGATAATATGAATTGGAAAACATATTTAAGCCCAATAACAGTAGAAAATAACAATGAAATCATATATGCAAGACTATATGAGCCAAATTCACAGGAAGCAACGAGATGTATAAATACGCAAATAACTAATATAGATAGATTAAATCCATCAATATTTACACCAACATTAAGAGTCGGAATAGATACGATAACAGTAACAGCCAATACAACAGATAGAGAAGCAACATCAACAGATGGAAAAAGTGGAATACGAGGATATAAATTTAGTAAAGACAGTGGATATAGCTGGACAGGAGAACAAACAAGTGGAACATATACTTTTGGAAGATTAAGTCCAGGTACAAATTATAAAATAAGAGTAAAAGCAATAGACAACGCAGGAAACGAAATGGAAGGATATGAAGTAACAGGAACGACAATACAAATACCAGGAGGAAATAACAACATATATTTTAACTATTCACCAAGTGGTTGGACAAATAGAAATGTAACAGTAACAATAACGGCGTCAACAAGTAATTATCGATTACAATATAGTAAAGATGGTTATACATGGTATGATTATGATAGCTATTCAAAAGTGACAATGACAGAAAACGGAGCAATCTATGCAAGATTAACAGATGGAACAAATTATGGAACAACAGCAACAGGAAATGTAAGTAATATAGATAGAATATTTCCAACAGGAAGTGGAACCGTAAGTATGGAATCACAAGATGCAAACGAGGCAACAATAAAAATAACGGCAACAGACAGAGAGTCAGGAATAGCGAGTATAACAAATAAAACAACTAATTTTATAAGAAAAGAAAATGATACAACATATAAAATAACCAAAAACGGAATATTTGAATTTAATGTTACAGATAAAGCAGGAAATACAAATATAATATCAGTAAATGCCCAAGGATTTTTATGGGAAGAAACAAGTAGAAGTGATTTAGAATGGTATAGTTATAACGATGTATCAAACGGAGACAGAAAAGCAAATGTAAATGTACCAGTATTAAAAGGAAATATGAAGCCAATAAAATATGTAGGACCTGAATCAGATACTCAAAGAGGAAGCAAATGGGCAAATGCAACAACAGCAGATGGAAGTATGTGGGTATGGATACCAAGATATGCATATAAAATAACAGAAGGATATCATACGAACCAAGCTGGAACAATAGAAGTAGCATTTATAGATACAAACAATAGATTCTTAAATGGAGAATATGGAGAAATAACAATGAATGTAAAAGACCCAGAAGCAGGAAAAACAAAATGGTTAGTGCATCCAGCATTCACAGCTAATGCAGAAACAGGAGGGGGATTTGGAGAACTTCCAGGAATATGGGTAGGAAAATTCGAAGCAACAGGAACATATAGTAGTGGAAATGCAAGTAGAGTAAGTGTAAAACCTGGATTAAAAAGTTTAAGAAATATGGCAATAAATGACCAATATAAAGCAGGAAAAAATGCAACATATGGAGAAAGTACAAATTTAAATAGTCATATGATGAAAAATAGTGAATGGGGATTAACAGTATATTTGGCACATAGTAAATATGGAACAAATAAGAAAAAGGTAGAACAGAATAAAAGCTCAGCATTTTATACAGGAGGAACAAATACAGTAGAAGAAATATACACAACAAATAAAACACAATCAACAACACATAATGCAACAGGAGTATATGACTTAAATGGAGGAGCATATGAATATGTGGCGTCATATGTAAATAATAAAAATGTAAACTTAGAAACATATGGAGGAAAAATAGCAGGAGATATATATGGAGCAACAGAAGAAGAGCAATCAACAAGTACAAAATATAAAACAGTATATTATAGTTCAATGAATGATATAGATATAAAGGAAGATTATCTGATAGCAGGAAATAAAAATAAAGGAGATGCAGTATACGAAATATCATCATCAACATACAATGGCAATAATTCAGGTTCGTGGTTCAACGCATGTGCTAGCTTCCCTAACGGATCTTATCCGTTTTTCGTTCGTGGGGGCACTTATGTTGTTACAGGAGCAGGTAGCTTTTCTTTCTACGGTAACAATGGCGCTGCTTATGCACAACGGTTCGTTTCGCCCGGTGTTGGCTCCTTAGCGCTTTGATGTGACCTAGGGGGACTGTCAGAAATTTTGTGTAAACCAGAAAATACCTTTTACAAATAAAAGAAAAAATGTTCGTAAAAGTATTGACATTTATAAAAAATGAAGATACAATAAATGCGAACATTTTTTTAGTATATAAAATAGAATATTTACTTAAATTAAATATTTAAAAAGCGATAAATTAGGAGGTATGCAAATGATTTCATCTTTACATATAAAAAACATAGGAATAATAGAAGATTTAACTGTTGATTTAAATAATGGACTAAATGTCCTAACAGGAGAAACAGGAGCAGGAAAAACCTTAATAATAGATTCTTTACAAATCATTTCAGGAGGAAGGTTTTCAAAAGAAATGATAAGAAAAGGAGAAACAAATTCATTTGTAGAACTTTGTATGTATAATCCAGAAAGTAACTATTCCATAGATGGAAATATTATAGTATCAAGAGAGATAAATATAAATGGAAAAAATATGTGCAAAATAAATGGAAGAATGGTAACAGTAAATGAATTAAAAGAATTTATGGTAAACTTTATTGAAATACATGGACAAAATGATAACCAAACGATACTTGATACTAAATCACATATAAAATATTTAGATGGATTTATTTTTAGTGAATTAAGAGATAAAAAAGAAGAATATATAAAACTATATGATAGATATATAGAAATAAAAAATGAACTAAAAGTGAATTATGGTGATGATAAAGAAAGACAAAGAAAGCTAGATTTATTGAAATATCAAATAGATGAGATAGAAGAAGCGAATTTGAAGATAAACGAAGAGGAAGAACTTGAAGAAAAAAGAAAAATATTTTTAAATTCAGAAAAAATATCAGAAAATTTAACAGAAGCAGATACTTTATTATCAGAAAATACAATAGATAGTTTAAGTATGGTAATCAGAGCATTAGAAAAAATAGAAAACATTGATAAAAAATATGAAAAAGCAAGTACAGAATTGAAAAATTCATATTATGAATTACAAGAATTAGCTAGAGATATAAGCAATTATAAAGATGATATATACTTTGATGAAGAAGAACGAAATTATGTGGAAGAACGACTAGATTTAATATATTCTTTAAAAAGAAAATACGGAAATAATATATCAGAAATATTAAAATATAAAGATGAAATTAAGGAAGAAATTAATCATATAGAAAATTTAGATTCATATAATCAAAAATTAAAAACTGAATTAAATATTGTTAAAGAAAAACTAAATGAATTAGGAATAAAAATAAGTGATATAAGAAAAAAAGGTGCTGACAAATTAAGTAAAAACATAAATAGAGAATTAGAAGACTTAGAGATGAAAAATGCAAAAATAAATGTAAAAGTTCAATATATGGAAGACGAATTTTATAAAAATGGAAAAGATATAGTGAAATTTTATATAACAACAAATCTAGGAGAAGACGAAAAAGAATTATCAAAAATAGCCTCAGGAGGAGAAATGTCAAGAACTATGTTAGCAATTAAAAAAGTTTTAGCAGATACAGACAATATGCCAATATTAATATTTGACGAAATAGATACAGGAATAAGTGGAAAAGCTGCAAATTCAGTTGCAAATAAATTAAAAGCAATTTCAAAAAAACATCAAGTAATATGTATTTCGCATTTACCTAATATAGCAGCAAATGCAGATTCTAATTATTTTATAAGTAAAGATGTAAATGGGGATAGAACAAAAACAAAAATAAAACAATTAGAAGAAGAAGAAATAATAAGAGAAATTGCAAGAATTTCATCAGGTGAAATTAATGAGATTACTTTGAAATATGCATATGAATTAAGGAACAAGAACAATAATGAAGCTGCATAAATATGATTATGGCTAAAAAGTAAATTTACAAGAAAAAGAACTAATGACGAAGAATAGCTTGTAAAAAAATGGATATACTAGAATAAAAAGGTTAGGAGGAATAAGTATATGAAAAGTTTTTTAGCCATAAATAGCATAAATGCAATAGAAATATTAGATTCTAGAGGAAATCCAACATTACAAGTAGAAATTGTAACAGAAGATGGGTATGTTGGTGTGGCATCAGTACCATCAGGTGCTTCAACAGGAAGTTTTGAAGCAGTAGAATTACGAGATGGAGATAAAAATAGATATTTAGGAAAAGGTGTAAAGAAGGCAGTTGAAAATGTAAATAAAAAAATAGCAAAAGAAATAAAAGGAATGAATATATTTGAGCAAAGACTAATAGATGAAAAAATGATAAAACTAGATGATACACCTAATAAATCTAATTTAGGTGCAAATTCTATTTTAGGTGTATCATTAGCAGTAGCAAAAGCAGCAAGTAATGCTTTGGGAATGGAATTATATAACTATATAGGTGGCATAAATGCAACTGAATTACCAATACCAATGATGAATATTTTAAATGGTGGAAAGCATTCAGACAATAATATAAGTATACAAGAATTTATGATTATGCCAATAGGAAAAATTACTTTTGAAGAAAGACTAAAAAGAGGGGTAGAAATATATCACACATTAAAGAAAGTATTAAAAGAAAAAGGTTATAGTGTAGCAGTAGGAGATGAAGGAGGATTTGCACCAAATTTAAAAAATGAGGAAGAAGCATTAGACATAATTATAGAAGCTATAAAAAAAGCAGGATATGAACCAAAAAAAGATATAGTTTTAGCATTAGATATTGCAAGTACAGAAATGTTTGATGAAGCTAAAAAAATAGGAAAAGAAGGATATTATTTTTGGAAAACTGATACATTAAAAACAAAGTCAGAAATGATACAATATTTAGTGGATTTATGCGAAAAATATCCAATAGCTTCAATAGAAGATGGACTTGCAGAAGAAGACTGGGAATCATGGAAAGAGCTAACTAAAAAAATAGGAGATAAAGTCCAGTTAGTAGGAGATGACTTATTTGTTACAAATAGAACAAGATTAAAAAGAGGTATAGAAAAAAATGTTGCAAATGCGATACTAATAAAACCAAACCAAATAGGAACATTAACAGAAACATTAGATACAATAAAATTAGCTAAACAACATAATTATAGAACTATAATTTCTCATAGGTCAGGAGAAACCGAAGATACAACAATAGCAGATATTGCAGTAGCAATAAATAGTATGCAAATAAAAACAGGAGCACCTTGTAGAACAGACAGAGTAGCAAAATATAACAGGCTGTTAAAAATAGAAAAAGAATTGATGTAAATAATTAATAATAAAAAAGATTAATTATTGAAATAATAATAAAAGTAGTGAAATTAAAATATAAAAAAATAATTCTGAAATTTAAAATAAAAATCAGAATTATTTTTTGTTATGAATATATATAATATTAAAATATATTGCATTTATTAATGTTTCATATTATTTCTAGTTATAGTATATCTCACAAAAGAATAAATTAAAATTCCAATAATTGCACCAGATAAAGCCATAAAAATTGGTTTACCAGCATTTGGTAAAATTTTTGGTGGTTCTGTAAGTTTTAATTTAGGTGTAACATCAGATGTTTTACTTTGATTTTTACCATCAAAATCTGTATAAGTAATATCTACTTTTTCGTTAGTATCTAATATTTTATCAACAATAGAAACATTATAATTTTTCTTTAATTTCAATTTATATTGAACAGTAGCTGTTTGACCAGCTTTTAATTCTGGAATAGTCCAAGTAATTGAGTTTGTAGTTTTATCAACTTCAGCAGATATATTTCCAATATTTGAATTTTGAACATATGCAAATTCAAAATTATCTATAATTTCTTTTGGGAAATAATCAACAATTTTAATATTTGTTAAATTTTTTTCAATAGGTAACAAATCATTATAAATATCTTTTGTTATAGTTTCTTCAATTTTATTATCTTGTATATAATAGAACTTTCCAGCAGTTGGCTTAGCTTGAGTACCAAATATTTCTGATATTATTTGAGCATATGTTTTATTAACTGTTGGTAATGGATTTTTATCTGGTTCAGAAATTCCAGTCAACATTGTTATTAAATTTATGTTGTTTTTTTCTATATTTGTTAAAGATGTATTAGTTTTTTTGATTACATCATCAGAAAAATAATTTTTATCGAAATTGATTGCAATATTAGGAACACCATCTGTTAAAACAATCATATACTTATTATTTTTTTCAGTAGTAAAATGTTGTTTTGCCAAAGTAATTCCGGCATCTAAATCTGTTCTAGGTCCATTATATTGGATATTTGATATAGAATTGTTTAACTTAGTTGCATCATTTGATAATTCTGAAACTAAACTTGCGTCTTCAATAGTTCCTTCTTTAGAAACAGTAGTATTACTAGAAAAGCTTACAACCCCAATTTTTAAATTCTTATTATCTTTTAATAGATTATTAACTAAAGTTTTTGCAGAATTTACAACTAAATCTTCTCTAGTAGTATTGCCAACAGTATCAAGCATACTATCTGAATTATCAATTACTAACATTACTTCACCAGTAGGTTTAATTGATTTTTCGTTATTTACAACTTGTAATTGTATAGTTACCTCTTTTTTACTCATATCCTTGGCAACTAATTTTTTTTCAAATTTTGAATTTTCACCAAATTCTATATTGCAAACAGGCTCTTCAACAACAGTCATAGTTACTGTATCATATGAAGCAAAAGAAATATTTGCAATTAAAATTAAAAGTAAAAATAAAGTAATAAAAATTTTTCTTTTCATATTTAAATCCTCCTAAAAAATATATGTATATATTTTAACACAACAACAAAAAAATACAACAAAATAATAGAAAAAAATCAAAATTTATGATAAAATAAACACATTCTAAAATGAAAGGTGATAAAATGTTAGAAAAAATAAATTATCCAGAAGACTTAAAAAAATTAAGCATAGAAGAAAAAGAAACATTAGCAATAGAAATTAGAAAATATATATTAGAAATTGTATCAAAAAACGGAGGACATTTAGCATCAAACTTAGGAGTAGTCGAATTAACAATAGCATTACATAGTGTATTTAACTTTCCAAAAGATAAAATTGTATGGGATGTAGGACATCAAACATATGTGCATAAAATTTTAACAGGAAGAAAAGAAGATTTAAAAACACTAAGAAAACTAAATGGAATAGCAGGTTTTCCAAAAACTAATGAATCAAAATACGATAATTTTAACACAGGACATAGTGGAACATCAATTTCAGCAGCATTAGGTATGGCTAGAGCAAGAGACTTGAAAAATGAAAAATATTCAGTATTAGCACTAATTGGTGATGGTGCAATGACTGGTGGAATGGCTTTAGAAGCTTTAAACGATGTTGGGTATAGTAAAACAAAAATGACAATAATTTTAAATGATAACGAGATGAGTATTTCTAAAAATATAGGTGGACTTAATATGTTATTAAGTAAGCTAAGAACTAAAAAGACATATACTAAATCAAATGTATCTATGAAAAAAATTATAAATAAAGTACCGGTGATAGGTAAGCCAACAGTAAAAATTATTCAAAGGTTAAAAAGAAGCATAAAGCAATTAATAATTCCAAAAATGTTTTTTGAAGATATCGGGTTTACATATTTAGGACCAGTTGATGGGCATAATATAGAAGAACTAGAAAATATTTTGAAGCTAAGTAAACAAATTGATAATCCAGTTATAATCCATGTTTTAACTAAAAAAGGAAAAGGATATTCAATAGCCGAAGAAAATCCGGATAAATTCCATGCAACAGCACCATTTGATATAGAAACAGGAAAAGCGGGAAAAGAAAAGAAAAAAGATTATTCAAAAGTTTTTGGAGATAAATTAGTAGAACTAGCAAGAGAAAATGAAAAAATTGTGGCAATAACTGCTTCAATGAAAGATGGAACAGGATTAACAAAATTTAGTCAAGAATTTCCAAAAAGATTTTTTGACATAGGAATAGCAGAACAACATGCATTAGGTTTAGCAGCAGGAATGGCAATAGAAGGTATGATACCAGTTGTACCAATATATTCATCTTTTTATCAAAGAGGATATGACCAAGTGATACATGATATTGCAATACAAAATTTGCCAGTAGTAATGTGTGTGGATAGAGCAGGAATTGTAGGAGCAGATGGAGAAACTCATCAAGGACTATTAGATATGGCATTTTTTAGATTAGTTCCAAACCTAACTATAATGGCACCAAAAGATTTTAAAGAACTAGAAGAAATGTTGGAAATGGCAGTGAATTTAAATAAACCAGTGGTTATTAGATATCCAAGAGGGGGAGAAGACAACTACAAATTCCAAGAAACTACAAATTACAAATATACAAAAATAGAAGAAGGAAAAGCAGAAATATTAAAAGAAGGAAAAGATATATCTATAATAGCGATTGGAAAAATGGTTTCAAGAGCTATGAGAATAGCTGAAAAGCTGGAAAAAGAGAGTATAAGTGTAGAAATTATAAATGCTAGATTTTTAAAACCACTAGATACTAAAAATATAAAAAATTCAATAGATAAGACAAAAAGAGTAATAACAATAGAAGACGGAACTATTATAAATGGATTGGGAACAGCAATAAAAGAGCTAATTATAGATGAAAAATTAAAAGACATTAAATTAGAATGTTTTGCATATCCGGATAAATTTATACAACATGGTTCAGTTCAAGAATTAGAAAAAATATATGGATTAGACGAAGAGAATATTATTGATGATATAAAAAATAAAATTTTAAATTAAATGATATTTATAAAAATATATAAATAAGAAACAAAAAATAAAACTTATAATTATCAATATTTAATTTTGCTTAAATATATAAAGGGTTAAATCTTAATTTATAATTAATGAAAATTTTATACATTAATTTTTATTAAATTTATTATAAAACAAGGAGAGTTCAAAATGAACAAACAAGATATTTTAAAAGACTATAAAAAACAAGAAGATAAAATGTGTTTAGCACAAGTATTAGATAAAATTGAAAATGTAAGTAAAAAAGGAAAAATAGAATATACAGATTTTTTAGATATGTATCAAGTTTCATTAGTAGAAAGTTTTCTTAAAAAGATAAAATTTGAAAATTATATCTTATTTGGTGGCTATGAAAACGCAGAAAGAAAAATATTAATAGTATATGGCGATAAATATAATGAAACAATGATACAAAAGAATTATGATAAAATGTTAAAAGTAGTAAAAATAGAATTACCAGAAGAAGAACATAATAAATATGTTCATAGAAATTATTTAGGTGGAATTGTTAAATTAGGGTTAAGAAGAGAAAAAGTTGGAGATATTATAGTTGCGAAAGATGGAGCAGATATTATAGTTATAAATGAATTTTCAAATATACTAAAAGAGCAACTACCTTCACTAAAAAGATTTGAAAATAGCAATATAAAAATAGTAAACTTAGAAGAGTTAAGAAAAATTGAAATAAAAACAGAAGAATTAAAAATAATTGTTCCTTCACTAAGATTGGACAATATAGTTTCAGATTTAGCAAGAACATCAAGAAGTAAAGCTTCTGAAATAATAGCCCAAGAAAGAGTATTTATAAATGGACAAAGTGAAACAAAGAATTCTAAAAATATAAAATTAAATGATATAATAACAATAAGAGGAAAAGGAAGATTTATAATAAAGGAATTTACAGGAACAACAAGAAGCGGAAGAACAGTAATTCTAATAGAAAGTTATAGGTAAAAAATATGTTTGATGTAATTATAATAGGTGCAGGTCCAGCAGGAATATCAACAAGTTTATATACAAAAAGAGCAAATTTAAACACAATGATAATATATAAAGATAATTCAAATTTAGAAAAAGCAGAAACAATAGAAAATTATTATGGCTTTTCAAAAGGAATAACAGGGAAAGATTTATACAATGAAGGTATAAAACAAGCCGAAGGTCTAGGAGTAGAATTAAAAGAAGAAGAGGTTATTAATATAAAAATAAATGAAAACGGATTTAATATAATAACTGATAAAGATGAATATAAAACAAAAAATGTAGTATTAGCAACAGGAAACAAGAAGAATGTACCAAAAATAAAAGGAATACAAGAATTTGAAGGAAAAGGAGTAAGTTATTGTGCAGTTTGTGATGGTTTCTTTTATAGAAATAAAAATATTGCAGTAATAGGAAATGGAAAATATGCAATTTCAGAAACTAATGAACTAATAAATTTAGCAAATCAAATTACAATTCTTACAGATGGAGAAAAAGCACCAGAATTTAGAGCAGATAATGTAAAAATAGATACAAGAAAAATAGAAGAAATACAAGGCGAAAAACGAGTAGAACAAATAAAACTTGAAGATAATACAATAATAAAGACAGATGGAATATTTGTAGCAAAAGGAGTAGCAGGAAGTAATGAATTTGCTAAAAAATTGGGTATAATAACAAATAAAGATAAAATTGTTGTAAATGAAAAAATGGAGACAAATATACCTGGAATATATGCTTGTGGAGATTGTACAGGAGGAGTTTTACAAATTTCAAAAGCTGTTTACGAAGGTACAAAAGCAGGATTAGAAATAATAAAAAGAGTTAAACAAAATGTATAATATGTATAATAAAATGATTTTATAATGAACTTAGATATAAAATAAAAAATGTTGTATAAGGATAAATCTTAAATATGGTCAAAATAGCAGATGATTTTCCTATACAATAAAAAAGGGGAGAAAAATAAATATAATTAAATAATTTTAATATTAAAATTATTATTATAAAATTTAAAAATTATAACAATTTATATTAGGAGGTAAAAAATGAGTGTTTTAAAAATTAATGAAGGAAATTTTGAAGAGGAGGTTTTAAAATCAGAAAAGATGGTTTTAGTTGATTTTTATGCTGATTGGTGTGGACCATGTAGAATGATGTCACCAATAATAGATGAAATTGCAGAAGAATTGCAAGATAGTGTAAAAGTTGGAAAAGTAAATGTAGACGAAAATCAAGAATTAGCTATTAAGTATGATGTAATGAGTATTCCTACAATAATAATATTTAAAAATGGAATGCCTGTAAAAACATTTTTAGGAGTAACAGACAAAAATGAAATATTAGAAAACTTAAAATAAATAATTTAGGTGGTGAAGAATATGGAACAAATAGAATTTTTAGCAACAGATGGAATTATATTAGAAGGGTTATTATATAAATCAAAAGAAAAAACTAATAAAGTTATTTTAGCTGTTCATGGAATGAGCTCTAATTGCATGAAAAAAAGAGATAGAGTAATATCTAAAAAAGCAAATGAAAATAATATAGATTATTTCTGTTTTAATAATAGAGGAAGCGAATTAGTAAAATATACAATAAGAAATATAGAAGAAAAAAAAGAGAAATTCATAATGGGTACAACTTTCGAAGATGTAACAGAAGGATATGAAGATATAGTAGGAGCAATGATAAAACTAAAAGAATTAGGATATAGAGAAATATATTTGCAAGGACATAGCCTAGGTTGCACTAAAATAGTATATTCATATAATGAGTTAAAAGAAGAACAAGACGATTTAATAAATATGGTAAAGGGAGTGATTTTACTATCTTTAATTGATATTCCTCAAACTTTAAAATTTTATCTAAGAGAGAATTTTAACAAATATTTAGAATATGCCGAAGAACAAGAAAAACAAAATAAGAAAAATGAATTAATGCCAAAGGAATCTTTTATACATCCTGTAAGTGTAAAAACATTTTTAAGATATGCTAGAGATAATAAAGAAATAGACTTTGCAGGTTACGGAAGAGATACAGAACTTAAAAAATTAAATAATATTGATGTTCCATTATTTATGAGATGGGGAAATGATAATGAGATGATATTACAAAAAGCTGATGAATTGGTTGATATGGTAAATAATATAATAAAAAATGAAAATAAAGATATAGACTATATTGATGGAGCAAATCATGGATATGAAAATAAAGAAGAGGAATTAGCTGAACAAATTATTAAATTTATTATATAGAAAATATAACAATGTTGAATGCCAAATTATTTTTAATTGGAGGAATGTAGTATGAAAGATAAAAAGGGATTAATAATTTCCATAATAGTAATTGTATTAATAATGATTGCAATAATTATAGGAATAGTTATAGGAAATATGCCAAAAGAAAAGCCAGAAGAAATTTTAAATAAATATTTTGCATTAATAAATGACAGAAAATATGATGAAATGTATGAAATGATAAGTAGTATTTCAAAAGAAAAAATAAATAAAGAAGAATTTGTAAAAAGAAACAAAAATATTTATGAAGGTATAGATGGAAAAATTACAAAAATAAATGTTAATGAAAAAACAAAAGAAAATAAAAAAGAAAAAATTTCATATGACCAAGAATTATTAACTTCAGCAGGTATAGTAAAATTTTCTAATAATGTATCTTTTATTAAAGAAGAAAAGACATATAAATTAGATTGGAAATCAGAATTAATATTTCCAGAGTTAAAAGATAATTATAGAGTAAAAGTAGAAAAAGTAAAGGGAAAAAGAGGCTCAATATTAGATAGAGGAGAAAACCCAATAGCGTATGATGGTGAGGTTTCTTCGGTAGGCATTGTACCACGGAAAATTAGGAGAAAATAAAGAAGAAAATATAAATAAAATCTCACAAATTTTAGGTATTTCAACAGAATATATAAATAGTGAATTATCAAAATCATATGTAAAAGAAGATACTTTTGTACCATTAAAAAAGGTGTCTAAAGAAAATACACAATTAAAAGATGAACTATTACAAATTCCAGGAATTTTGATAAATGATGTAGATGGAAGAGTATATAAATTAGGAGAAGAAGCAGGACATTTAATAGGATATGTTCAAACAATAAATGAAGAAGAACTAAAAAAATATGCAGATAAGGGATATACTTCAACAAGTTTAATAGGAAAATCAGGATTAGAATTAGCTTATGAAGATAGATTAAGAGCAGAAGATGGAGTAACAATATATATTGTTAACGAAAAAGGAGAAGCTGTTAAAGAAATAGCAAGGCAGAAGCAAAAAGATGGCGAAAATATAAAATTAACAATAGACAGCGATATACAAAAAAGATTATATTCACAATTAAAAGATGATAAAGGTCTATTTGTAGTAATGCAACCACATACAGGAGAGTTATTAGCATTAATAAGTACACCAACATTTGACTCAAACGATTTTTCTTTGGGAATGACAAATGCTAAATGGGAAGAATTGAATAAAGATGAGGACAAACCACTATATAATAGATTTTTACAAAAATATTGTCCAGGCTCAACATTTAAGCCAATAACAGGAGCCATAGGATTAACAAATAATAAAATTACAGCAAATGAAGATTTAGGCTATACAGGTACAAGTTGGCAAAAAGATTCTAGTTGGGGAGACTATAAAGTAACAACTTTAACAGGATATGATGGACCAAAAAACTTGCAAAATGCGTTGATGTATTCAGATAATATATATTTTGCACAAGTTGCATTAAGACTAGGTTCAAGCGTATTTACTCAAAGTATGAATAAAATAGGATTTAATCAAGAAATAGAATTCCCACTAACATTGGCAAAATCTCAATTTTCAAACTCAGACGGAATAGATACAGAAGGAAAATTAGCAGATTCAGGATTTGGACAAGGAAATATACTAGTAAATCCAATACATATGGCATCAATATATTCAAGTTTTTTAAATGATGGGAATATGTTAAAACCATATATCGAATACAAAGAAGGAAATGAAGGCCAAATATTAATAGAAAATGCTTTTTCTCCTGAATCAGCAAATACAATAAAAGAAGACTTGATACAAGTTGTAGAAAATCCTTCTGGAACAGCTAATGATATGAAATTAAACAATGGAATAACAATAGGAGGAAAGACTGGAACAGCAGAATTAAAAGTTGATAAAAATGATAATACAAGTGGAACATTAGGATGGTTTAACTGTTTTACAACAAACCAAGGACAAGGTGACAAAATTATTATTGGAATGGTTGAAAACGAACAAGATAATGCTGATGGTGGAAGCCATTATTTAATAAAAAAGATAAGAACTTTATTTGAATAAATTTATAATAAAAATTATTATATAAATTTTTATAATAAAAAATATACACCTAACTAATTACAATAAAATAAAAAAATGTAAAAAAAAGTAAAATAAAATTGTTAATTGGAAATTATTGTAGTATAATATGTGTACAATGCAAATTATTAGCAGAGAGGAGGAATCTATATGATATATAGGTTACGGCTTAATGATTTGGGAGCAGATAGACGAAATTTAATAATAGTTCCATTATCAGAAAAAGGATTAGCAAAAGCCGGAACTATTGGAGAGGTTTTAAGTTTTGATGAGAATAATGATATAATTTTTTGTATAAAAGATGATGATACAGATTATTTTTATGCTAGATTTTGTCATTGTATGTTAAAAAAGGATTATGACAAACTTTCTCAAAATTTTTTGATTAAACCTCTTCCAGATGCTTTAGAAATCATAGAACAATGAATAAAAGTTGCCCTATAAAATTTTATGGGGCAGTTTTAATTTTTCTTATATAAAAAGAATAAGAAGAAAAAGCTCTTTTTCCTTAATAATAAGAAAAGCAAAAAAAATTGGAAAATAATTATTTTTAATTGAGGAGTATTTTAAGCTATTTCTAAAATAATATAATTTATAAAATATAAAAAACTGAAACTTAAATTGCAATAAAAATGGACTTTTTAATTTATTTATGGTAATATAACTAATAGAATTAGAATAAACAAGGGAGATGATACTTTTGAATAAAAAATTTTACATAACTACACCAATATACTATCCAAGTGGTAAATTTCATATAGGAACAGCATATACAACAGTATTAGCAGATACTATTAAAAAATATCACAAATTTAAAGGAGAAGATACTTATCTATTAACAGGAACAGATGAGCATGGACAAAAAATACAAGAGGTTGCAGAAAAAAATGGAGAAACTCCAAAGCAATACGTAGATAAAATGGCAAAACAAGCAAAAGAATTATGGGAAAAGATGGACATACAATATGATGATTTTATTCAAACAACAGAAGAAAGACATGAAAAGATAGTCCAAAAAATATTTGATAAATTTATGGAACAAGGCGATATTTACAAAGGAGAATATGAGGGGTGGTATTGCTTACCTTGTGAAACATATTTTACTCAAACACAATTAGTTGATGGAAAATGTCCTGACTGTGGAAGAGAAGTAAAGAAAATGAAAGAAGAGGCATATTTCTTTAATATGAAAAAATATGCAGATAGATTATTAAAATATTATGAAGAAAATACTGATTTTATAAAACCAGAATATAGAAAAAACGAAATGATAAATAATTTTATAAAACCAGGACTAGAAGATTTATGTGTTACAAGAACATCATTCGATTGGGGAATAAAAGTACTAAAAGACCCAAAACATGTAATATATGTATGGTTAGATGCATTAACAAATTATATAACAGCTTTGGGATATATGTCAGATGATGATACATTGTTTAAAAAATATTGGCCAGCAGATTTACAAATCGTTGGAAAAGATATAGCAAGATTTCATTTAATATATTGGCCTATATTCTTAATGGCATTAGATTTACCACTACCTAAAACTATATTAGTACATAATTGGATAATGATGAAAGATGGTAAAATGTCAAAATCTAAAGGTAATGTTATTTATCCAGAAACACTAATAGAGAGATATGGATTAGATGCAACAAAATATTTTCTATTAAGAGAAATGCCAGTTTCACAAGATGGAATATTCTCGCCAGAAGCATTTATAGAAAGATATAATTTCGACTTATGTAATGATTTAAGTAATTTATTAAATAGAACAGTTTCAATGGTAAACAAATACTTTGAAGGAAATGTACCTAAATATAATGGTACACCAAATGAAATTGACAAAGAACTAGAAAAAAATTGTATTGAGCAAATACAAAAATTTGAAGAAAAATTTAATAATTATGAAATAGCAAATAGCATTCAAGAAATATGGAATTTAGTATCAAGAACTAACAAATATATTGATGAAACAATGCCATGGGCATTAGCAAAAGAAGAAAAAACAGAAGAATTAAAATCTTCAATGTATCATTTGATAGAAAACTTGAGAAAAATTGCAATACTAATTAGACCATTTATGACAGAAACAGCAGAAAACATTTTTAGACAAATAGGAATAAAAGAGGAAGAATTAAAAAGCTGGAACACTATAAATGATTATGATAAGTTAGAAAACTTAAAAGTTATAGAAAAAGGTGAACCTATATTTATGAGATTAAATATGGAAGAAGAAGTTGAAGACTTAAAATCTATTATGAAAAATAAATAAATTATAATATGATTTTAGGGTTGGCGATTTTGGGAGGCGAAGCCGAGGATGATTTTGGGGTCGGAGATGATTTCGGGGTCGGAGACAAAAATCATGATTG
>ENA-OPBF01001309-OPBF01001309.1-human-gut-metagenome-genome-assembly--contig:-NODE-1309-length-16715-cov-1.959124_pt1 | contig 16715 bp, 17 predicted proteins | sample MGYA00241067_ERZ501450 | MGnify/ENA primary metagenome ERZ501450 (study PRJEB25962, sample SAMEA2042516) | human gut metagenome | biome: human gut; feature: human-associated habitat; material: faeces... | reverse complement strand
TATACAGTTAAACCCAGTAAAATCAACGCATGAGGGGAACTGGCTACATTTTAATTCCCAATCTGGTGGGGAGAACTTTTACTGCATCAAGATTTACGATTTTGATTACCAGAATGATAGGCTCTTTGCTGGTAGGCGGTATGCTTACTGTGTGGAATATAAGAGCGATTTATTATCTACTGGCGGGATTTTTGGTGGTTACAGCAGTGGCGTATTATTTTGTGAACAGAGAGTAGAGGCTGTTGCTTTCAATATTCAGGAATGTTGTCTAATGAATGACTTGTTCATACTCTAAAATTAATTCTTCTGCCAAATACTCATCACTCATACAGTGTAAATCTGATACTCCTTCACGCATCAGGCGATACATAGTTGAGTGGTAGAAAAAATTCAGGGCATCATCGAAAGACAGTTTTTCTTTTATAGAAAACTGCTTAATAATTCGAGCATATTTTTTTTGTAGCAAAATAGGATTAGCGGTCAAATCTGTTCACTCCCTTCATAGTGCAGATATTTCTCAAGTGCCGTTTGTGTACGAAAGCATATTTGGAGATTGGTTTTTTCATAACGCAAGCGGCGAATGGCTTCTTTCTTATCAATTAAATTATCAAAGTAAAGTTCAACGGTATTAAATACCTTGTCGTTTGCGACACCGCCAAGCACGATATCATAATCGGTTGTATCATTCCCAATCCTACATTTCAGAATGAAATCAAGCCATTCTTCAGAATAGCTGTCAAAGTTCAGAATTTTGAGTTTCTGATAAGCCTGCTCATCAAAGTTGTAACGGGAAATAATTCCACTTTTGCCACGCCGCTTAAATTTTTCACACCACTTTGCTGCCTGTTCATAAAGTGGTGTTGTATAAAAGCCACGTCCGAAATCAACGTTTTCTTTGGAGTGTAGTAAATCGGAGTCTGGATTTCCAGATAAGAGCCGTGATATAAAATCATAATTGGACACCTCTTTCTTCCATAAGACTGATAATATCATCAATGATGTAATCTTTGCTTTGTGTGTGCAATATTTCATACTCAGGTACGATGTAAGTGTTTAAAATATCACTTTTTTCTGTCAAAGCCCGATAAATATCTTCGCCATTTTTTCCTAATCGGATTGCAATGTTTTCAATGCAGAAAACAGCAAATTCCAGCTCATTAGAATTTGCTATTTTGATACTATTTGACATGGTTAAGACACCCCCGTTACTTATATTTAAAATGACCTATATTGTAATCTCCCAGCTTCTTTTTAAAATTCTGATTTGCGAATGTATGGGGGAGATTACTTCTTTTTTCGTTATATTACCGAGAAATATTATATTTTTTCAGAAGCGCTTTCAGTCCATCCGGAGTCTTCCCGAGTTCTTCCAGTTGAGCCAAGTCTCCGTTTTCCGCCAATTTGGCAATTAAAATACTTGTTTCGGAGATGCCGGTTTCAATACCGTCTGCCCAGGCGTCTTCTCTCTCCTGACGGATATGCTTCTCAGCATCATATTCATAAATACTCATACTTTTCGCCTCCATTCGATTTTGACTTAAAAATTCTGAAAGAATTCCTTCCTTATCCCTGTAAAGCATAGCAAAAATACGAGATTTAAACGTGCGGTTTACAGTAATTTCATTGTTTCCTTTGTCCATATAAATACCTCCTTGAATAAAAATGATGCAGGAGGCATCCTTCAATAAAGAAACCTCTCTGCTGTTTTGGGAATAAAAGCATTGAGATTTCTGTTTGAATAGAAAAGATTAGAAATAAGACGGGCTGAGCCCTTAGAATTATAAGAAATATAATGCTTTTCCAATAGTTTACCATGCCGGAAATGCAACTGCAACAAGAAAAGACAATAATATATTTTCTTAGGACAGCATACACTGAGTTAAGATACAGGAGGTGCTGTCATGTATGAAAATTTAACCCGCAAAGAGCTTTGTGAGGCTTTCCATACAGATGAGAAAAACGGTCTTACCGAAAAAGAGGCACAGAACCGCCTGCTTCGTGACGGAAGCAACACTTTAAAAAAAGCCAAAGAACAAACCGTTTGGGACAGGATACAAAATCAGATAAATGACCCGATGATTTTCATTCTTTTTCTGGCAGCATCCATTTCCATGCTACTGCGGGAATACAGCGATACCGGTATTATTCTTCTGGTTATTGCTTTGAACACCACCGTAGGGGTCATACAGGAAGGGAAAGCCAGAAAAGCTTTGGAAGCGCTGAAAAAAATGACAGCGCCGTCAGCTGTTGTAAAGCGTGACGGGATTTATCAAAGGATAGCGGCAGATAAGCTGGTAAAAGGAGACGTGGTAAAGCTAAAAGCAGGTAATCAGGTTCCGGCAGACATACGCCTTCTGGAAGTACAGGAGCTTGCCGCCAATGAGTCTGCCCTTACAGGGGAGTCTTTGCCTGTGATGAAATCCTGCGAGGTATTGAAAAAGGGGCTTCCCGTAGCAGAGAGAAAAAATACGGCATATATGTCCACGGAAATCAGAAAGGGCAGCGGCGAGGGTATTGTGGTTGCCACAGGAATGGATACAGAGCTTGGAAAAATCGCAGGAATGATTGAAGACACAAAGCAGGAAATGACACCTCTGCAAAAGCGTCTGGGAGATTTAGGGAAGATTTTAAGCATTGTGGCAGTGGCGTTATGTGCGGGGCTGTTTTTTATCGGAGTGATACAGCACAGAAATCTGTTGCAGATGCTGCTTCTGGCAATTTCTCTGGCGGTGGCTGCTATTCCGGAGGGGCTTCCGGCGGTAGTTACCATTGTCCTTGCACTTGGTGTGGCAAGAATGGTAAAAATCAATGCCATTATCCGCAGACTTCCGGCAGTAGAAACCTTAGGCTCCGTGGGTGTAGTGTGTTCTGATAAAACAGGAACCTTAACCGAGAATAAGATGACAGTGACGAAAATCTATGCGGATGAGAAAATACTTCCCGTGTCCGCAGTGAGAAAAAGAGAATTTCCTAAGCTTATGGAAGGATTTCTTCTATGTAACAACAGTATTCTGGGAAAGCAGGAAATCGGAGATGCCACGGAGCTGGCGCTTTTGCACACAGGAAGAAACATGGGATATGATGAAAAGAGATTGCAGCAGCAGTACCCAAGAACCTTCGAAATTCCCTTTAATTCCGAAAAAAAATATATGGTAAGCGTACATAAAGACGGAAATCATGAGACAGCCTATATAAAGGGTGCTTGTGACTATATTTTAAACCAATGTACTTACGTGGAAAATCACGGAAAAATCAAACCCATGACATCCATGGAGAAGATGAAAATCCGCAGAGCCATGGAGGATATGGCAAAGGAGGGACTGCGGATTTTAGCTCTTGCATATAAGGAAAGAGCAATAAGCAAAACAGAAAAAGCTTTAACGGAAGGGCTGGTTTTTGCAGGCATGGCAGGAATGATAGACCCGCCCAGCCGCAACTTCTGTGAAAGCCTTAAAACGAGCCGGTGTACAGGTGGCAATGATTACAGGTGATTACAAAGATACGGCGTTTTCCATTGCAAAGAAAATCGGAATTGCAGATTGTCCGGAGCAATGTATTACCGGACAGGAAATGGATGAAATGAGTGAAGCTGCTTTGCGAAAGAAAATGAAAAATCTCCGTGTGTTTGCAAGGGTGACGCCGGCTCATAAGGTGAGAATTGTAAAAGGATTTCAGGATAATGGGCAAATTGTGGCAATGACCGGTGACGGCGTCAATGACGCACCTTCCCTGCAAAAGGCGGATATCGGCATTGCTATGGGGCAAAATGGTACGGATGCAGCGAAAAACGCAGCAGACATGGTGCTTTCCGACGATAATTTTTCTACTATTGAAAAAGCTATGGAGGAGGGCAGAGGGATTTATGTCAACATTAAGAAATCCATTCTGTTTTTGCTGTCCTCCAATTTCGGTGAAATTATTACCATGTTTGCGGCTGTGCTTTTTCAGCTTCCCACACCTTTAAAGGCAAGTCATATTTTGTGGGTGAATTTAATCACAGACTCTCTTCCTGCGCTGGCGCTTGGCATTGATAAAAATGATGCAAAGGCTTTGATGAGGAAGAAGCCACGAAATCCCCATGAAGGGCTTTTTGCACACGGCGGCTGGGGCTTTACTGTTTTCTATGGAGTTTTAATTGCCGCAATTACCTTATATGCTTTTTATCTGGGCGGGCAGACGTATGCCTTTACGGTGCTGGGGGTATCTCAGCTTTTTCATGCCATTGGTATGCGGGATAAGGATAAATCTGTGTTTCGGATGAAGCATCTGGAAAATCCGTTTATGCTGGGAGCATTTTTTCTGGGCTTGGGACTTCAGGCAATGGTAACAGAAATCCCATATTTTGTGCAGCTTTTCGGAACAGCCCGTCTTTCCTTACAGGAATGGTGTCTGCTTCTGGGAATTTCAGCAATTCCTCTTGTTGCCCATGAGCTTCTGCTTATCCCCGGAAAGCTTTTGGGAATGGGAAAAAAACAGTAAAATGCAGGAAAAAACAAAAAAAGTTGCATATAAAAACAAAGAACACCTGTAAAAACACATAAAAACAGATGGAAATGCAAGAAATACTTGACACTAAGTCATATATTAGCATACAATATGTAGAAATAAAAAGAAAACATCAGGAGGAAAGCCATGACACCGTATAAAGAACTTAGTAAAGAGCAGTTACAGGCCATGAAGGCTGATTTAGAAAAACAGTTTGAAGAAGTAAAGGCAAAAGGATTAAATCTGGATATGTCCAGAGGAAAGCCGTCTAAACAGCAGTTAGAGCTGGCAATGGATATGCTGGAAGAATTAAAGAGCACAGACAAACTGAAATGCGAAACAGGAATAGACTGCCGCAATTATGGTCTTTTAGACGGTATTCCTGAGGCAAGACGCCTTCTGGGTGAAATGACAGAGGTATCACCGGAAAATATCGTGATTTTCGGAAATTCCAGTTTGAATGTTATGTTTGATACTGTTTCCCGCTCCATGACACACGGGGTATGCGGAAGTACACCGTGGTGCAAGCTGGATAAAGTAAAATTCTTATGTCCTGTACCGGGATATGACAGACATTTCCGCATTACAGAATATTTTGGTATCGAAATGATTAATATTCCAATGACACCTACCGGACCGGATATGGATATGGTAGAGGAGCTTGTCAGCACAGATCCTGCAATTAAAGGTATCTGGTGCGTGCCAAAATATTCTAATCCTCAAGGAATTACTTATTCTCCTGAAACTGTAAAAAGATTTGCAAATTTAAAACCCGCTGCAGAAGATTTCCGTATTTTCTGGGATAATGCTTACTGCATTCATCATTTATATGATGACAAACAGGATTTCCTTGTGGAAATTTTAGAGCAGTGTGAAAAAGCGGGAAATCCGGATTTGGTTTATAAATTTGTTTCAACTTCAAAAGTAAGCTTTCCGGGTTCCGGTATTGCCGCAGTGGCAGCATCTGAGCGAAATCTGGATGATTTCAGAAAACACATGTCTGTACAGACTATCGGACATGATAAGATTAACCAGCTTCGTCACGTACGCTTTTTCGGAGGTATTGTGGGAATGCACAAGCACATGAAGAAGCACGCTGAAATTCTCCGTCCGAAATTTGAAATCGTAGAAGATACTTTGGAAAAAGAATTAAGCGGAGCAGAAATCGGAACATGGCAAAATCCAAGAGGAGGTTACTTTATTTCCTTTGACGCTATGGAAGGCTGTGCAAAAGCCATTGTGGCAAAGGCAGCAGAGGCAGGCGTGAAGATGACAGACGCAGGTGCAACTTATCCTTACGGAATTGACCCAAAGGACAGCAACATCCGTATTGCACCAAGCTTCCCAACCGTAGATGAACTGAAACTTGCAACAGAAATCTTTGTGCTCAGTGTAAAACTGGTAAGCATTGATAAAATTTTAAGTGAAAAATAGATTGAAGAAGGGAGAGGGCGCTGAACAGAAACAGTGTCCTCTTTGTGCGTTTAATAAAATTGTTAATAATTCTTAATTGGTGAATTGAGAAAATTGTGTTATACTGGAACGCAACAGAAAGTTATGTTAGGGGTGAATGATATGGCAAAAAGAAAATCCAAGAAGAATAAATATAAGAAGATGAAGAAAATTCTGTTAGGAGTTTTGATTGGTTATGCAGTTCTTTTGCTGGGAGCATATTTCATAGGTGTATTTTATTATTCCAAGCATTTTTATCCCGGTTCCAAAATCAACGGAATGGATTGTTCGGGAAAAACCGTGGAAGAAGCAGAAAAATCCATGAAAAGCCAGATTGCAGGCTATATTTTGGTGATGAAGGAACGAGGAGATAAGGTAGAGAGTATCAGCGCTTCTCAGATTGATATGAGATACATAGATGACGGCAAAATTGCGGAGCTTAAGAAGGAGCAAAATCCTTTCACATGGTTTTTATCCTTTACGCATAAAAAGGATTATACCATGTCAGCTACAACGCCATATAATAAAGAAGCAGTTTATGCGGCGATTGACGGATTAGCCTGTTTTCAGGAGGAAAACGTGGTACAGCCTGTTGACGCACATCTGGAGGTAGGCGCAAACGGTTATGAAGTTGTTCCTGAGGTACAGGGAACAGCTCTTGATAAAGAGAAAGTGAAAGAGGCAGTAATAAAGGCCATTGACGGCGGAGAAATTGAAGTAGATTTAGAAAAGGAAGGCTGCTATCTTGAGCCGTCCGTATTTGCAGACGATGAAAATCTTGCAAAACAGGCGAAACAGGGAAATGTATTTTTAGGTGTGACCGTTACCATTGATTTTTCAGACCGTCAGGAGGTTGTCAACGCAGAGATTATGAAAGACTGGCTGGTAACAGATGAGTCCGGTAATCTGGATTTGGATAAAGCTAAGGTAAAAGAGTATGTACAGCAGCTGAAATATGAGTATGATACCTTTGGCTCATCCAGACAGTTTACAACTGCAACAGGCAATACCATTACGGTAAAAGGCGGCGATTACGGTTGGGTAATTGCGCCTAATGATACCACAGCCAAGATTATTGATGCAATTAAAAGCGGACAGTCTCAGACCATTGAACCGGAATATACTTACCGGGGATATTGCAGAGATACCAATGATATTGGCGATACTTATGTGGAAATCAGCTTAAAGGAACAGCGTATGTGGTTCTTTAAGGACGGACAGCTGCTGGTAGATACGCCGGTGGTTACAGGAAATCACAACAAGGGCTACGACACGCATACCGGTGTTTACGCTATTATGTATAAGGAAAGAAATGCAACCCTGAAAGGGGAAGATTACAGCGCACCGGTAGATTACTGGCTGCCGTTTTATGCCAACACAGGTATCCATGATGCAGATTGGAGAACCACCTTTGGAGGAAATGAGTATATCAACAATGGTTCTCACGGATGCGTCAACACACCGCCAGAAAACGCAGAGAAGATTTTTAATAACATTGAAAAAGGCGTTCCGGTGGTGGTATATTAAAGAAAGAAAATTTGACCGATAAAAGGAGTTTATAATATGAATATTATAGTATTAGCCGGAGGAAACAGTACAGAAAGAGAAGTATCCATTGCGTCAGGACAGGGTGTATGCAAGGCTTTAAGAGAGCGTAATCACAAAGCAGTCCTCTTAGACCCATATTTCGGAGCTTCCCAGAAAGAAGAAAATCTGTTTCCGACAGAATATGACGTGGATAAAGCAGCAGATGCCATGAGAGAAATGAGCAGTAAATTAGAAGAGACCATGAAAACCCGCAAGGGATTTTTCGGACCAAATGTTCTGGAAATCTGCAAGGAAGCCGATATTGTATTTCTGGCGCTTCACGGAGCAAACGGCGAAGACGGAAAAGTACAGTCTGTTTTGGACTTGATGGGAATTAAATATACAGGTTCAGGCCCTTTAAGCAGCGGAATGGCAATGGATAAAGGGATTACAAAAATGGTGTTTGAAGCAAAAGGCGTTCCTACACCAAAGGGAATTACGCTGGAAAAAGGCAAATGCAGCAGTCAGCTCGCAGATTACGGAATGGGATTTCCGGTTATTGTGAAGCCTTGCTGCGGAGGCTCCAGTGTGGGTGTCTGTATTGCAAATAATCAGACCGAATATCAGGCGGCATTATTAGAAGCATTTTCCTATGAAAATGAAGTTGTAGTGGAGCAGTTTATTACAGGAAGAGAATTTTCCGTTGCTGTTGTAGATGGGAAAGCATATCCTGTTATTGAAATTGCGCCTTTACAGGGATTTTATGATTATAAAAATAAATATCAGGCAGGCTCCTGTGTGGAAACCTGTCCGGCAGACCTTTCCTCTGCACTGACAAAAGAAATGCAGAAATATGCAGAAATGGGCTATAAAGCTTTAAATCTTCAGGCTTATGCCCGTCTGGACTTTTTAATGGATGATGAGGGGAATATGTATTGTCTGGAAGCAAATACTTTGCCGGGTATGACACCTACCAGCTTAATTCCGCAGGAAGCAAAAGCAATCGGAATGGATTACCCTCAGCTTTGTGAAAAACTCATTGAAGTTTCATTGAAAAAGTACCAATAGGAGGAATGGCACCATGAAAAATCTTACCTTAAAAAATCTTGCATTGGCTTGTAGCGGGACTTATGTAGGACCCAAGGAAATGGAAGATAAGGAAGTGACCTGTATTTTCACAGACAGCCGAAAAGCAGAGGCAGGCGGCTTATTTGTTCCTATTAAAGGTGCGAGGGTAGACGCTCATGATTTTATTGAACAGGTAATGGAGAAAGGGGTACTGGCTACCTTATCAGAAAAAGATTTGGGAGAAAAACCATTCCCTTATATCCTTGTGGAGTCCTCTCCTATTGCAGTAAAGGAGATTGCAGAATTTTATTTAAAGCAGCTTCAGATACCGGTGGTGGGAATTACAGGAAGTGTTGGGAAAACCAGTACAAAAGAGGTCATTGCATCTGTATTGGCACAGAAATACAATACCTTGAAAACACAGGGAAACTTCAATAATGAATTAGGTCTTCCCCTGACAATCTTCCGCCTGCGTGATGAGCATGAAATGGCAGTTCTAGAGATGGGAATTAGTGATTTTGGCGAAATGCACAGACTGGCCAAAATTGCCAGACCGAATACCTGTGTGATTACGAATATCGGATTGTGTCATCTGGAATTTTTGAAATCAAGAGATGGAATACTAAAGGCAAAAACAGAGATTTTCGATTATCTTCAGCCGGATGGTCATATTATTTTAAACGGTGATGACGATAAGCTGGTGACTGTTCAGGAAGCAAAAGGAATAAAACCGGTATTTTTTGGTGTGGAAAATCATCAGGGCATTTGGGCGGATGAGATTAAACCGGAAGGTTTAAAAGGAATTTCCTGTCGTATTCATGCAGGAGAAGACAGATTTTCCGTACTTATTCCTGTTCCGGGAAAACATTCTGTTTATAATGCACTTGCAGCAACAGCAGTTGGTTTGACCTATGGTCTTACCATAGAGGAAATCCGTAAAGGAATTGAAAGCCTTCAGTCTGTAAGCGGCAGATTTCATATTATAGAAGCACCGAATTATACAGTTATTGACGACTGCTATAATGCAAATCCAATATCCATGAAAGCATCCTTAGATGTGCTTACCGATGCGCTGGGCAGAAAGGTTGCCATTCTGGGCGATATGGGAGAATTGGGTGCAGATGAAAGGAAGATGCACAAAGAAGTCGGAAAACATGCGGCAGAAAAAGAGATTGATGTTCTTTTATGTGTGGGAGAGCTTTCAAAAGATATGGCGGATGCGGCCGGGGAAGTAAATTCTAAGACGCAGGTCAGACATTTTGCAAATAAAGAGGCTTTGATACAGGAACTTCCCAATATTCTGGAAAAAGGTGATACTGTGCTGGTAAAGGCATCTCATTTTATGGAGTTTGGGGAGATTGTGCAGGAAATAGTTGAAAAAAATATTTGTTAATAATATAATATAAATAGAGGGATGAGAAAGTTCAGCACTCAATAAGGAGGTGTTTGATATGGCAACTTCAAGTATTACAAAAAATTTTGTTGTTTCGGGAGAAAAACAGGTAGAAAAGTTTGCTGATGCAATTGAAGAGTCTTATCAAGAGTCTCTTTGCAGAACAAACACGCCTGATTTAAAAATTACGCATCTGCGTGGTGCAGAAGAAATTAAAAAATTTATGGCAAAAAGGAAGATAACAAATGTTTAATGATATAACAGTCTTTAACATTCGTGAATACTTGTCTGCCAAAGGTGATACAGGTCTCGGAGAGGATGAGTTAAGACAAATTCTCTCCGAGTTTTTTTGTGATAAGAATTCAGATGTAGAAAGATTTTTAAAAGAGCAGTCCATTGAATTTACAAAGAAAAATCAATCTGTTACGTATTTAGTATTTTCTAATGATGATGCTTCATTAGTGGGTTACTTTACACTTACAATGAAACCAATTACCATAAAAGCAGATAGTTTTAGTAATACGATGAAACGGAAAATTGCCAGGGTAAGCGAAATGGATGAAGAAAATGGTACATATACACTTTCAGCATATCTCATTGCACAATTAGGTAAAAACTATAAAAATGGATTGAACAGAAAAATTGAGGGAGAACAATTACTTCAAGCTGCAATAGAAACTATAAAAGAACTTCAGTACATGGCAGGAGGTATGGTTGTTTTTCTTGAAGCAGAAGATAATGAAAAGCTTATGAATTTTTATGAAGGGAAGAATGGATTTAGAAGATTTGATGTTCGTGAAACAAAGACAGGGGAAGAATACAAACATACACTCGTCCAGCTATTAAAAGTATTATAAGATTTTATATTGTGCTCTTATCTCTATACGGTAATTCCTTGCGAAGCAGTATACTTTCTGTTATAATTTCGAAAGTGTGCATGGTTAAGACATCATGTAAAATACTATAACGTAAGGAGGAAATGACACATGCTGAACAACATTTTAAGTGCAGTAAATGATTGGATGTATACGTATCTTTTATTATTTCTGCTGGTAGGAACGGGAATATATTTTACAATAAGAACACGTTTCGTACAGTTGAGATTATTAAAAGAGTCGTTTCATGTATTAAAGGAAAAAGCAGGAGAAGAAAACGGGAAAAAACAGGTTTCTTCTTTTCAGGCATTGATGATTTCCACAGCTTCCAGAGTCGGAACAGGAAATATTGCAGGAATTGCCACTGCGATTGCAGCAGGCGGAGCAGGAGCAGTTTTCTGGATGTGGCTTATGGCAGTTATTGGCGGAGCATCTGCTTTTATTGAAAGTACCTTGGCACAGGTTTATAAAGTGAAGGACAAAGAGGAATTTCGAGGAGGTCCTTCCTATTACATGGAGAAAGCGCTTGGCAAACGCTGGCTGGGGATTTTATTTTCAGTTCTTTTGATTATTTGCTTTGCTTATGGTTTTAACGGGCTTCAATCCTTCAATATGTCATCTTCTTTGGAATATTATATTCCGGGTTATAGCGATACGGTTTATCCCATGCTTGTAGGGTTGATTTTAGCAGTAGGAACAGCCTTTGTTATTTTTGGCGGAGTACACAGAATTGGTTTTATCACATCTGTATTAGTACCGATTATGGCAGGTGCTTATCTCTTAATCGGACTTTATACAGTTATTACCAATATTACAGAGCTTCCGAAAGTGTTTTCTATGATTTTTTCTCAGGCATTTGATTTCAAGGCATTTGCAGGAGGAATGGCAGGAAGCGCCGTGGTAATCGGTATTAAAAGAGGTCTTTTTTCCAATGAAGCAGGTATGGGAAGCGCTCCCAATGCTTCTGCAAGCGCATCTGTAAGTCATCCGGCAAAACAGGGAATGGTACAGGTTTTATCTGTGTTTATTGATACTCTGTTAATCTGCTCTGCAACAGCTATGATGCTGTTACTTTCCGGTGTGCAGGGTGAGTCCGGCGTATTAGACGGTATTCCCTTTGTGCAGAAGGCTATTTCTGCAAACGTAGGAAATTGGGGCATTCATTTTATCACGCTTTCCATTTTTGCCTTTGCATTCAGCAGCTTGATTGGAAATTATTATTATGCGGAGTCGAACATTCTGTTTATTAAAAATAATAAAAAATTGTTATTTATTTTCCGTATTACCTGTCTTTTAGCAGTATTTTTCGGAGCACAGGCAGACTTCTCCATGATGTGGAATATTGCGGATATTACGATGGGATGTATGGCAACCGTAAATATTCTGGTTATTTTGGTTCTGGGAAATACGGCGATGAAAGTATTAAAAGATTATGAAAAACAGAAAAAAGAAGGAAAAAATCCTGTTTTTAAAGCAAAAGATGTGGGAATAGAGAACACGGAGTGCTGGTAGAGTAAAGGATGCGTGGGAAAGCTGTAAAGATTTCCACAGAGATTGGGGTGAAAGAATGTGGGGAATGAATTAAGCATATATCATGATGTTATTACAGACATTAAAGGGATTATTTCCGCTGGACAGAAAAATGCCTATCATGCAGCCAGTAAGGCTATGGTATTGACATATTGGAATGTAGGCAAGCGCATCGTTGAGCAGGAACAAAAGGGAAATGTGAGAGCAAAATATGGAATTTCCCTTGTAGAGGAATTAGCTGACGAATTAATAAAAGATTTTGGTAAGAGCTATTCAAAACGCAATCTTCATTATCTTTGCAAATTTTATTTATATTTTCCAGATGAAGAGATTGTGAACACATGTGTTCACAATCTGAATTGGTAAAAAGTCCGGTGATTGCAGAATTTCTTGGATTTAAGAATGAAGATACTTATTTAGAAAGTGACCTTGAAACGGCAATTATTTCACATATTAGAGATTTTCTCATGGAAATGGGAAGGGGATTTGCATTTGTAGCAAGACAACAGCATATTGTAACGGAAACAGAAGCTTATTATATTGATCTTGTTTTTTATAATATTGAGCTGAAATGTTATGTGCTTATTGATTTGAAAATGGGAAAGATTACACATCAAGATGTAGGTCAGATTGATATGTATGTGCGTATGTATGATGACTTGAAATGCAAAAAGGGAGATAATCCTACAATCGGAATTTTACTGTGTTCAGAGACAGATGAGGATATTGCAAGGTACTCAGTTTTGCATGATAATAATAGGCTGTTTATGTCAAAGTATTTAACATATTTGCCAACAAAGGAACAGCTAAAAGTTGAAATTGAAAGACAAAAAGAAATTTTTTATATGCAGCATCCGGCATTAGGAGAAAATAACGGCAGTAAAGCAGATGAACAAATTTAAGGAATTGAATTTAGAAGTATGTCTGACTGTCGGAAAGTATATGGGGCTGGCGCATTAGAGGTACATCAAATGCGACAGCCTCATTTTTTAAACTAAATCATGATTTTTTTCCAACATTTCTAAAATAACTTTCTGTGTATACGCCCCTAAATGCTTTTTATCTTCCTTTTCTAATTGGTCAGGATAAATGGGAGCGCCATATTCAACTACTACCTTGCAAGGCTTGATTTTTGGAAAATGTGCTTCAAAAATTTCAGCAGAGTTGCTGATTGCAATGGGAATAATCGGGCATCCTGCCTTTGTGGCGATTTTAAAGCTGCCTTCGTGGAAAGGAAGCATTTCCAGTTCGTTTTCTCCCTTATTTCTTGTACCTTCAGGGAAAATACAAATAGAAATTCCGCTTTTCACTTTATCAATGGCAGTTAAAATAGTTTTCATTCCGGCTTTAATATCCTGTCTGTCTAAGAACAGGCAATGAAGATAACGCATCCATGTAGAAAGCAGAGGGATTGGCTCCATTTCTTTTTTGGCAATATAGCCGGTTAAATCAGGGCATAAAGTGTAAGTCAGCAGAATATCAAAAAAACTTCTGTGGTTTCCGATATACAGTACAGCCTGATTGGTAGGAACATTTTCATGGCCGATAATAGTGATTTTTGCACCGGTAACCTTCAGAACAAATTTGAAAACTGTTTGAATAATACGCAGGGAGCTGATATCCTTTGCTCGTTTGTTGAACTTCCCTACAATCCATTCCACAATAAGAATAGGAATAGACAGAATTAAGTATCCGATAACGCAGATACATACAATAAGAAATCGAAACATAATAAATAACCTTTCTTTCTTTTGAATAATTAATTGTGCAGGCCCAACCTATCTAATAAAGTATAATGAAATCATCTCTAATATGCAAGGATTAGTACGCATATTTCAGAAAAAATCCGCATACATTTAGGATAAGACTGGCAAAGTGAAGGTGGCGTAAGATGTGAAAAAAGGAACAGCCATAATCCTGCTTTTGACAGTGATATCCTGCTTTTTATGTGGCTGCAGCATTGAAAAAGTAAGGGCAATGGACGGTGTAAAACCGGAGTATACCGTTATGAAAGAGGAAGATTATCCTGAAAAAGTAAAAGAATTGATAGGTGAGAATAAGGCAAAGGAATTTCAGATGACTTATCAGGATGCAGGATATCTTTACCTCATGAAAGGATATGGAGAACAGAAAACAGGAGGGTACAGCATACAAATTGAAGATTTATCCCTGTGGGATAATGCAATTCATTTACAGACAACGCTGCTTGGCCCTCAGGAGGGCGAAGAACTGAAGGAGGAAGCATCTTATCCCTGTCTGGTGATTAAGATGAAATATCGGGAAGAGCCGGTTATTTTTGAATAGAAAAGGGGTAGTGGTGTGGAGCTGGTAACAAAAAATATGTATATGCTTCAAAAAAAGTGCGAGGCAGTTAATCAGATTACTTTTGATGAGGATTTAAACGTTCCTGATGTAAAGCCGGATATCGGGCGCATGATACAGAAAAAGGGCGATATCCAGTTAGAGGATATTCAGATAAGCGAGGGGCGTGCATATATTACAGGGGCGCTGGTAGTGAGTCTTTTATACGTCAGCGACAATGAAGAAAGACGCCTTCAAAGCCTTATGGGAACCTTGCGTATCGGAGAGACTTTAAACTTAGAGGGGCTGGAAAGCGGAGATAAAGTACAGTTAAAATGGGATATCGAGGATTTGAGCGTTCAGCTTATAAATTCCAGAAAATTGAATATAAAGGCATTGGTGACTTTTACAGCTTACGTGGAGGAAAGTAAAGAGCTGGAGCTGCCCGTTGCCGTGGAGGATGATGAAATTTCCCAGAAAAAAGAGGATGTTTCTATTCTCGGTACTGTGATACATAAAAAAGACACCATGCGTGTAAAAGAGGATATTTCTCTAAGCTCCAACAAGCCGGATATTTATGAGCTGCTTTGGAATACCGTAGAGGTAAGAGGGCTGGATATTCGTGCGGAAAACGATAAAATTGCAGTAAAGGGAGAGCTGTTTGTCTTTGCTCTTTATAGCGGAAATGATGATAATAATTCCCTGCAATGGCTGGAGCATTCTGTTCCTTTTTATCAGGAGTTGGAGTGTGTGGGCTGCACACAGGAAATGATACCCAATGTGGAAATTTCTATGCCCCAGGGCGATTTAAAGGTGAAACAGGATGAAGACGGAGAAGAGCGTGTCATTGGGGTGGACGCTGTTTTGGAGCTGGAGCTGAAAATTTATGAGGAAGAGGAATTATCTCTTCTCATGGACGTATACACGCCGTTAAAAGAGTGTGAGGCAGTCAGGGAAAATCAGGTATTGGAAAGTCTGCTGGTGAAAAACTTTTCAAAGTGCAAGGTGAATGACAGGATTAAAATAGAAAACAGTCACGGAAAAATTTTGCAGATTTGTCACAGTGACGGAAATGTAAAAGTAGACAGCAGCAGAATTGTAGAAGATGGAATTGAGGTGGAGGGCGTTGTCCAAATTCGGATTTTATATATTATCGGAGATGATGATATGCCGTTTTATTCTATGGAAACCATGATACCCTTCCAGCATGTCATTGAGGCAGAGCATATTACAGAAAATTGTGTATATTATATGCGAGCGGACTTAGAGCAGTTGTCCACGACCATGATTGACAGCGATGAAATCGAGGCAAAAATCGTGATTAATTTAAATGCGCTGGTAATGAAACAAAGAGAAACAGGAATTATCCAAAATATTGAAGAAAGAGAGCTGGACAGGGAAAAGCTGCGTAATATGCCGGGAATTGTGGGATATCAGGTACAGCCGCAGGATACCCTTTGGGATATTGCAAAGCGGTTTTACACGACCATTGATACGATTTTAGAATTGAATGAAATGGAAAATGAAACAATTAAACCGTATGACACCTTAGTGCTTATGAAAAAAGTAGAAAAATAAAATATTTTCAGTAAAAGGAGCGGTTTCGTGTAAACGGCTCCTTTAAAAATAGGGGAAATTGTTTGGCTATCTTGCCAGTTGAAAAAAAATATGTTTTCATATAGAATAGAATGTACTAAAAGGAATACAATATACAAAAGTCGGAGGAGAAGCCATGAGATTAAGAGCGTTGGCAAAAATCAATCTTGGTTTAGATGTTCTGCGTAAAAGAGAAGACGGATATCATGAATTGCGCATGATTATGCAGACAATTAATATGTACGACCAATTAGATATAGAAATCAGTAAAACACCGGGAATTAAAATTACTACCAATCTGCCTTTCATACCGGTAAATGAAAGCAATCTGGTATATAAAGCGGCGAAACTTTTGATGGATGAATTTCAAGTAGAGCAGGGAATTACCGTAGATTTGCAGAAATTTATTCCTGTGGCGGCAGGCATGGCAGGCGGAAGCTCTGATGCGGCAGCAACACTGGTGGGGATCAATCGTCTGTTTAAGCTTG
>ENA-OPBF01001277-OPBF01001277.1-human-gut-metagenome-genome-assembly--contig:-NODE-1277-length-17013-cov-1.844262_pt1 | contig 17013 bp, 14 predicted proteins | sample MGYA00241067_ERZ501450 | MGnify/ENA primary metagenome ERZ501450 (study PRJEB25962, sample SAMEA2042516) | human gut metagenome | biome: human gut; feature: human-associated habitat; material: faeces... | reverse complement strand
GACAAACGGTTTTCAAGACCGCCTCGTTATGACCACTTCGATATCTCTCCATATACACTTTTCAGTGTTCGCCACGTCTCTGTCAGACGCAAGATGTATTCTATCATCAAATCTTTTTGATGTCAATACAAATTTTTACATTTTTTCGATCTTTTTCAAAAACACTTCAGCAACGTCCAGATCCTCCGGAGTCGTGATCTTAATATTCTGATAGGAGCCCTCTACAAGTCTTACTTGAACGCCACTTTCCTGTTCTACTACCATGGCATCATCCGTTATCGCAGTCATATCTTTTTTACGGATACTCTCGTGCGCTTTCTTTATTAAATCATAAGAAAATATCTGAGGAGTCTGAACTGTCCAGACTCTCTTTCGGTCTGGCGTTTCACTTACAAAATCAGCTTCATCTGCTACTTTTACTGTATCTTTAGAAGGCATACCAACAACACAGGCGCCTGTTTCCTGCACTCCAAACATTCCCCTTTCCAAAATCTCCTCGGTAATAAACGGTCTTGCCCCATCATGAATAAAGACATACTTACATTCTTCACACGCAAGAAGCCCCTTGTACACGGAATCATATCGTTCTTTTCCTCCGGCAATCACTGCTGAAACCTTTGTAAGCTGATAACGTTCCACAATTTCTCTTTTGCAGTAAGAGATCATGTCTTCTCCTGTCACTATGATAATATCATGAATCAAAGGACTCTCCTGAAAACATTTTAAAGAATAATATAAAACAGGATGTCCCTGAATTTCCAGGAACTGCTTTTGTATTTTGCTGTGCATACGCTTTCCCTGCCCTGCTGCCAGCACGATTGCGGTTGTTTTTTCTTTCATTTCAGTAACCTCCTGTTTTATTGTTCAAAAGATCTCTTTGCCCCTTGTTTTATTGTATATTCAACGCTCTCCAAGTTTCAGATTCGGTACTGCATTGAGATCCCAGCCATGCCGAGTACCTTTCATATATTCATAATATGCAGCTACCCCTATCATCGCAGCATTGTCTGTACAAAAAATCGGTGATGGACGATAGAACGTATATCCCCTTTCTGCGCATGCCTTTTCCATTGCAGCACGAAGTGTACCATTGGAAGCAACCCCTCCTGCAATAGCAATCTTAGTCATCTTGTAATCCCCTGCAGCAAGCATTGTATGTTCTACAAGAACATCTACCACCGCCTTCTGGAAAGATGCTGCCAGATCCGCTCTATTTACTTCTTCACCTTTCATTTGAGCCTGATTTATATAATTCAGGACAGCTGATTTTACTCCACTGAAACTAAAATCATACGGGCAATCTCCGATTTTTGCACGAGGAAATACAATTGCTTCCGGATTTCCCTCTTTGGAAAGTTTGTCAATCTTCGGCCCGCCCGGATACCCCAGTCCAATCGCCCGAGCTACTTTGTCAAAAGCTTCTCCTGCAGCATCGTCACGTGTTCGTCCAAGTATCTCAAATTCTCCATAATCCTTCACAATAACCAGATGCGTATGACCGCCAGATACGATCAGACAAAGGAAGGGAGGTTCCAGATCTGGATGCTCAATATAGTTAGCAGATACATGTCCCTCTATATGATGCACGCCAACCAGTGGGAGTTTTTTCGCATATGCGATTGCTTTCGCCTCTGCAACCCCAACAAGAAGTGCACCAACCAGACCCGGTCCATAGGTTACACCAATGGCATCCAGGTCATCCAGTGTCACATCTGCTTCTTTTAACGCTTCTTCAATTACCTGATTTATTTTTTCAATATGTTTACGGGATGCAATTTCAGGCACAACACCCCCGTACAGCTTATGAAGTTCTATCTGTGATGATATTACATTGGAAAGAATCGTTCTTCCATTTTTTACTACTGAAGCTGCAGTTTCATCACAAGAACTCTCAATTGCCAAAATCAATGTATCTTTCATTTTCAGACTCCTCTAGTCTTCCTCAAAATTCAATTCTACACTTTTTCCATCTTTTCCCGGCCAGGCATTTGGAAAAATGCCTCGTACCATATCCATATATTCCTCCGGGTGAATCAAAGACGGACTGTAATGTGTAAGCCACAGTTCCTTTACATTTGCACCTCGCGCCAGAGCTGCTGCCTCGCGGAAGGTCATGTGTTTATATCCCTTTGCTTTTTCAATCTTATCTTCTTCTCCATACATACCTTCGCAGATAAAAAGATCTGATTCTGCAGCATTTCGTAGAATTGATTCCGTAGGCCTGGTATCTGTTGTATAAGTAACTTTAATACCTTTTCGATCTGGTCCAAGAACCATATTCGGTGTATAAACTACGCCATCTACTTCTATCGTCTGCCCCTTTTGGAGCGGATTCCAGTATTTTAAAGGTATTGCCTGCTCTTTTGCCCGCTCCGGTGAGAATTTACCCTGTCTCAGGATCTCTATCGTGTATCCATAGCAGATTACATTGTGATTCACTCTGAAAGCCGTAATACGATATCCATTCAATTCCAGAACCTCCTGCGGCTTTGTAATCTCTATAAATCGAATTTCAAAAGGCAGTTCCGGTGCGATGACTCTAAGGGCATTTACAACCCGTTCCAATCCTTTCGGTCCTACCAGTGTAAGTGGCTCTGTCCGGTCCGCATTTCCCATAGTAAGAAGTAATCCCGGAAGTCCACTGATATGATCTCCATGATAATGAGTAAAGCAGATCACATCGATTGGTTTAAAACTCCAGCCTCTTTCTTTAACTGCAACCTGCGTACCTTCTCCGCAGTCGATCAGCAGACTGCTGCCGTTATATCTTGTCATCAGCGCAGTCAGCCATCGTCTCGGAAGGGGCATCATCCCTCCACTTCCAAGCAAACATAAATCCAACATATATTTTCACTCCTGCATTTTCGTCATTAAAACCGCATTTTCTGTAGGGTCCGTATAATAGTTTTTACGCAGACCATCTTCTTTAAAGCCAAGACGTTCATACAGTCTTCTGGCTGTCCCATTACCTTCCCGCACTTCAAGATGTACGATATGGATTCCAATCATCTCTGCCATCTTCAACATACTGTCTACAAGAAAATAACCAATTCCTTCTCTTTGTCTGTCCGGACTCACTGCCACGTTCAGAATATCGCCCTCATCAAGAACCGTCTGCATGCTACAGTAAGCCAGTATTTTTTCTTTTTCTTCTATGACAAAAAACATTGTATTTTCTTTGGTAAGAAAAGTAAAAAAACCTTCTTTAGTCCACGGATCTGAAAACAATCTGTTTTCTATTTCCACAACCTGTTCCAAATCCTCCACTGTCATTTCACGAAACGTCATGCGTTACCGTCAGCTTTTGCCGCCTCCCGTTCTGCACGCTCACGCTCTGCCTGGGATACTCGCAGATAGTCCGGTACATGTTCCATTGCAGTTTCTGTTTTTCCTTCACGATAATAAATAAGTCCCAGTGCAGCCACTGCTGCTGCACGCTGTTTGTTTACATGTGCCGGGGCAAAAGAATATGGAACCTCCATTTTCTCTGTGATCAGTTCACAAAATACCGGTACTCCATCTCCCAGAAAGGTCACAGGTTGTCCATATGCATTCAACTTTTTGATCATTTCTTCCACTGGCACAGCCATCTGTTCTTCTACTGTTTCCAGCCTATGATCCGTAAAACGATAGATACCTGTATACACCTGTTTACGTCTTGCATCCATGATCGGACAGATCAGTCCTGGCGTATCATACAGATTGTAAGCAAGTCCCTCTACTGTCGGAATTGCCACTAATGGTTTCTTTAATGCCAATCCAAGCCCTTTCGCTGTTGCAGAGCCTATACGAAGTCCGGTAAAAGATCCCGGGCCAGCCGCAACTGCAATCGCATCAATGCTTTCCAGATCAAGTTCGGTCATCTTTACGATCTCATCCAGCATTGGAAGTAATGTCTGTGAATGTGTTTTCTTGTAATTAATGGTATATTCTGCTACCAGAACATCATCTTCTACGACAGCTACGGATGCTACGATTCCGGAACTGTCAAGACCTAAAATTCTCATATTTTTTCTCCTATAAGCCATCTACAGTTATCTTTCTGTAATCAAATCCCTGTGTCAGGTCTTTTTCTATTGTAATAGAAATAACATTATCCGGAAGAATCTCTTCGATCAGCTCAGCCCATTCGATCAAACAGATGCCATTTCCAAAGATATAATCTTCATAGCCAATCTCATCCATCTCTTCGACATCTCCAATCCGGTACACATCAAAATGATAGAACGGCAAACGCCCTTCCTCATATACCTGTACAATTGTAAATGTCGGGCTGCTTACCGGTTCTGTAATACCAAGTCCCGCTGCCACCCCCTGTGTAAAAACCGTTTTACCTACCCCCAGATCTCCGGTCAGGGTATAAATCTGTCCAGGCTGGGCTGCTTTTCCTATTTTCTCACCCAGAGCATATGTTTCTTCAGGGCTTCTTGTCTCTGTTACCATCTGTTGAATCACCTTTTTCCTTGCAGAATTGTTCTTTGCATATTATAATAGAGCGCACAGAGAAAAACAATACTTTTTGCAAAAGGAGACTATGATTATGGCAAATACAAATCCGGTTGTAACTATCACTATGGAGAACGGTGATGTTATGAAAGCAGAACTGTATCCGGAAATTGCACCGAATACAGTAAATAATTTTATCAGTCTTGTCAAAAAAGGTTTCTACGACGGACTTATCTTTCATCGTGTCATCAATGGATTTATGATTCAGGGCGGATGCCCGGACGGAACCGGAATGGGTGGTCCGGGATATAGCATCAAAGGAGAATTTGCTCAAAATGGCATTGCAAATAATCTTGCTCATACCCCAGGAGTTCTTTCCATGGCAAGAGCCATGCATCCAAATTCCGGTGGAAGCCAGTTCTTCATTATGCACAAAGCTGCTCCACATCTGGACGGAAGCTATGCTGCATTTGGCAAAGTGATCGAGGGCATGGATGTTGTAAACAAAATTGCTGAAACCGAAACAGATTTCAGAGACAGACCGTTGGATGATCAGCAGATCAAATCTATGACTGTCGAAACCTTTGGTGTAGATTATCCAGAACCAGAGAAGTGCTGATTCAGCAAGCTCTTCAAGTAAATGAAGAGAAGCCTGATGGTGCGATATCTATCTTTTTCAGATAGAACCCGTTACCTTCCGGCTTCTTTTTTATTCGCATATTCTAATGATCAAATGTTATAACTTTTCCGTCGATCACTGCATAATACAGTTCCTGATCTTTTTCGATTCCGGCTCTTCCATTCGTTCCTTCTGTAATTGCCTTCTGTACGCTTCCTACATCCTGCACTGGAACCAGCAGTTTCATGACCACTTTGTCCGTATATTCACTATCCAGCACTGGAATGTTTCTTTCTCCTGCAATGTACTGTATCTTGCCGAGTCCTGTATAATCTGTCGTAATCTTAAGTGCGATTCCCTTTTGTTTAAGAATCACCTTGCTTGCAGCAAGGCCTTCCTGCACTGCTTTGGAATACGCTCTTACAAGTCCACCTGTTCCAAGCAGCACGCCTCCAAAATATCTTGTTACTACAACCGCCACATTGTAAATATCTTCTCCAAGGATCACATCAAGCATTGGCCTTCCAGCAGTTCCGGAAGGTTCTCCATCATCACTGCATCTGGTAAATTCACGGTTCATCCCAATCGAATACACATAGCAATTGTGTCTTGCATCCCAGTATTTTTTTTTCATCTCTTCCAGAAAAGCCAACGCTTCTTCTTCACTTTCCACTGGATGAACTGTCGCGATGAAGCGTGATTTTTTTTCAGTGATCTCGCCTTCTCCACCTTCATATACTGTTCTGTACTGTTCCAGCATAAGTACTCCTTCCTAAAACACAGGCTGCAACCGTCCAGGACGATCACAGCCTATATTCAGATACTATTCTTCTGTATAACCGGCATCTCCGCCGCCAGTATCGCCACCGGTATCTCCTCCACCAGTATCTCCGCCACCGGCATCTCCACCGCCGGTATCTCCAGTGTTATCTCCGGTATTATCTCCCGTATTATCTCCCGTATTACCACCGGTGTTATCTCCGGTATTATCTCCCGTATTATCACCCGTGTTATCTCCGGTATTGTCGCCCGTATTATCACCGGTATTATCACCATTCGGATTATTCGGATCCGGTGTCGGTTCTGGATTGTATATTTCTTCTTCCGTTGTGTATTCCTGCATACCGCTTTCGTCATCTCCGTAGAAATGCTGATCACAATAATCAGTCGGTATATCACCAATATCAAAGTATTCTGTAATAACCGGACAGCCAGCTCTTGGAAGAAGTCCCGTCTCTTCACAAACACTTATCTTGTCAACACTTGCAGGCATATCAAAATCTCTGTCCTCAAGGCCTTCATGAATTCGTGTCATTACTTTCTTCCAAAGGTTCTTATGGAAGTTTCGGGCGTCCTCCGGAAGTTTTTCATTATTGTCATATCCTGACCAAACTGCACATGTATAATATGGTGTATATCCTACAAACCAGAGGTCATTGTACGCATCTGTTGTACCTGTCTTTCCTGCAACTGTCATATTATCAAGCTGGCAGGCTGTACCTGTACCCTGTGTTACAACATCTTCCATAGCACTCGTCAACAGCCATGCTGTACTCTCTTTTATCACAGATCTTCCTGCAGAGTTCTTTTCAATCAGGACATTTCCATTATGATCCAGAATCTTTGTATAATAGATTGGTTCAATATAATTACCACTGTTGGCAATTGCCGCATATGCTGCACAAAGCTCTACGTTCGTTACACCATGTGTCAGACCACCGAGTGCAAGTGGAAGGTTCGCATCTGTCCAGACCGTTCCATTGGCATCTCTGTCCGCTTCTGTTCCATGAGCCAGTGTTGTAAATCCAAAATTATCCAGATACTGCAGACCAAGCTGTGGAGTAACCTCTTCCAGACATTTTACTGCCACAACGTTAACGGAATTCTGAATTGCCTTTCGGATCGTCGTTGTTCCACCATAACTCTTGGAAGCATTATTGACCGGAGATCCATCCGGATAGTTGTAAGGTTCATCTTCAAACGTTGTTGCAAGTGTCATTCCCTTCTCATTGAGAGCTGGTGCATACGTGGAAAGAATCTTAAATGTAGAACCAGGCTGTCTGGTCGTATCTGTCGCTCGGTTCAGAGTCAGACTGGCTGTCTTTTCTCCACGACCACCAATAATGGCCTTAACATAACCAGTATGCTGATCAATAACACTCATTGAAGACTGCGGCTGTGGTGCAAAGCTTACACGCTCAGCTACAACTGTGCTGCCATCCGCAAGAATACTTGCTTTATAACGATCCACATATTCCTGTCCTTCTTCCTGTGAATCAAACAGAAGGTCAAATTCCGGATCCTCATTCTGAAAATAAAGTTTCAGCATTTCTTTACTGTAGTTTACTTCTTCACCCTGTGGATTCTTGACTGTCAGTGCATAATCCAGTGCATACTGTACATAATCCGGATAATTGGATGGATCTGCATATTCTTCATCGAGGATGCTCTGGATTCGTGCATCCTGTGTTGTATAAATACTCAATCCACCGCTGTACACAAGATTCTGTGCCTGTGTGCGGGTATAACCTTTAATATTCATCAGGTCATTGACCACCTGATCGATCAGTTCATCCTCGAAGTAAGAATAAACCGTATTTTCTGTTTCGGAGTTCAAAACCTGTGCTGCCTGAATACCCGAATATACGTCATCATTGATCACCTGATCATACTGTTCCGGTGTAATGTATCCCTGATCCAGCATATGGTCCAGAACTTCTTTACGTCTTTTGGCGTTTGCTTCTGGATGCTCAATTGGATTATACTGTGTCGGATTCTGTGTGATTCCTGCCAGAGTCGCACATTCTGAAAGATTCAGATCCCAGACATCTTTGTCAAAATATTTGTGTGCCGCTGCCTGAACGCCATAAGTGCCGGCTCCCAGGTTAATCGTATTCAGATAGTTTTCAAGAATTACATTTTTGTTATTGATGTTCTTCTCGACCTCAACAGCAAGATACTGTTCCTGGATCTTACGCGTAAAACGCTCCAGCCAGGTTGATTCCTGTGTCCAGTTCGTAAATACATTATTTTTAAGCAGCTGCTGTGTAATAGTACTGGCACCTTCTGAAAGGTCTCCAGATGTGATATTCTTTACAAACGCACGGAGAATACCTCTTACGTCAATTCCATTATGCTCATAAAAACGCTCATCTTCAATTGCCACGACTGCATGCTGAAGATCCAGCGGGATCTGGTCTATGGAAACCGGAAGTCGGTTGGAACTTGGTGCTGTCAGTTTACGAAGCTGATTGCCGTCCCCGTCGTACAAAAAAGTCGCATATCCCAGAGGTGATATATCAATATCATTCGCATCCGGTGCATTGTCTATTATTCCTCGAAAAGCCCCGATTCCTGTACATCCTATAACCACGCAAATTGTGATCAAAGCAACAAACAGGACTCTGATCAACGAAACATGCGCTCTTTTTCCCATCATGGCAGTACGGGAAATCAGCGAATTTCGCTTCTTTGAGACTGATTTTTTTCCGTAATTCATGGTTTTCCTCCTTAATAGTCCGTTTTATTATAACAAATAAGAATTCGTAAATAAAGCCCTAAATAAAAACTTCACATTTTTGACATTAAAAAAGAAGCTTCCCTTTTATAGAAAGCTTCTTCTATGTATTTATCTCTTATTTTACGATCTTTTATTCTCAGAATGTTATTCTTAAAGAACCATTTTAGCTGCGCCGCAGATCCCAGCGTCATTTCCAAGTGTTGCAAGAACAATCTGTGTATCTTTGCAGGATGGAAATGCATATTTCATATAATATTTCTGAATGCAGTCAATCAGTGGCTGTCCGGCCTTGGATACCCCTCCACCGATTACGATTGCTTCCGGATCAACAACTGCTGCAAAACCAGCAAGTGCTCCACCAAGAAGATCTCCTACATATTCCATGGTACGCACTGCAAGTGCATCACCTTCCTTGAATGCATCAAGGACATCTTTTGCTGTGATGTTCTGGAGTCCGCGAAGAGTACTGTCTTCTGCAGCAAGCATTCTTCCTGCCACACGTACGATTCCGGTAGCAGATGCATACTGTTCCAGACATCCATGATTGCCGCAGTTACATTTTTCTGCTTCGCCACGTACAACCAGCACATGGCCGATTTCACCACCGGCACCATGTGTTCCGGCAACGATTTTGCCATCTACAATGATTCCGCCACCCACACCTGTACCAAGTGTCACCATGATAACATTATCAGAGCCGGCAGCTGCACCTTTCCACGCTTCTCCCAGAGCAGCAACATTGGCATCATTTCCTGCACATGCTTTAAGTCCTGTCAGATCATGAAGGATCTGTGCTACCGGTGTAAATCCCCAGTAAAGATTTACCGCACATGCAGCTTCCCCTTTAGAATTGATCGGTCCCGGAATTCCGATTCCAACGCCTTCCACATCAGCTTTCTCAATACCTTTTTCTGCCATTTTGTCTTGAATAGCCTTTGCCACATCCGGAAGAATGTTTTCGCCTTTATTTTCTGTTCTTGTTGGAATCTCCCATTTGTCAACAAGATTACCGTCTGTCTGGAAAAGACCGCATTTTACGGTTGTCCCCCCTACATCAATCCCAAAACAATATGAACCCATTTTCATCCACCTTTCCCTGTTTGCCAGTCGTTTTTATAAAACAATATTTTATCAGCTTTCACGCTTACGTGCAATATTAGCCTGTACACGTTTGTACAGTTCTTCTGCCGCATTGTATCCCATCTTCTTCTGTCTGTGGTTGACAGCCGCTGATTCTACAATAACCGCCAGATTACGTCCTGGTCTGATCGGCAGAGAATGGCAGACAATCTTGTTTCCAAGATACTCTGTATATTCTTCATGAAGTCCGAGACGATCGTATTCTTTATCGCGGTCCCACTCTTCAAGTTTGATGACAAGATCAACAGACTGCGTATCTTTAACACTTTCTACACCAAACAGTGTCTTGACATCAATAATACCAATGCCGCGAAGTTCGATAAAATGACGGGTAATATCCGGCGCCGAGCCTACCAGAGTGACATCACTGACTTTACGCAGCTCTACAACATCATCGCTTACAAGACGATGTCCTCGTTTGATCAGCTCCAGTGCAGCTTCACTCTTACCAATACCGCTCTCTCCTGTGATCAGAATTCCTTCGCCATAAACATCTACAAGCACACCATGAATGGAAATACATGGAGCCAGCTGAACACCAAGCCAGCGGATAATCTCTGCCATCAGACTGGAAGTGGTTCTCTCTGTAACAAATGTCGGCACATTGTATTTGATTGCCATATCGATCATGTCCTGTGAGGGCTTGGTCATCGTACTGAAGATAACGCATGGAATCTTACTTGAAATAAAACGTTCATATTTCATCATTCTCTTTTCATCACTGAGCTGCATCAGATATGTGTACTCTACATAACCAATGATCTGAACACGTTCATTTGCAAAATGCTCCAGATAACCAGTCAGCTGCAGTGCCGGACGGTTGATTTCCGCCGTCATGATCCGCATCTCGGACAGATCAATTTCAGGAGTCAGATTTGTAAGGTTAAGCTCCTGTACCATCTTTGTCATCAATACACCTTTCATAATGTGTTCTCCTTTAATGTTTATTTATTCGGGTGAAAAAATTCATACACCTGTTTTGCACTTCCTATATTCATTGACTCCGTCTCTGCAAGTTCTTCTACCGTTGCATCACGGATTCCTTCTATCGAACGGTAACGTCGCATCAGAGCTTTTCGTCTCCGTTCGCCGATTCCCGGAATATCATCCAGAACAGAATGAACCTGTTCTTTACTTCGAAGCGATCGATGATATTCTATTGCGAAACGGTGAGCCTCATCCTGTATTCTTGTGATCAGGCGAAATCCTTCACTGTTGGTGTCGATTGGTATTTCAATATTATCAAAATAAAGTCCTCTCGTTCGATGATGATCATCTTTTACCATACCACAGACCGGGATCCGTATTCCAAGTTTATCAAGAACACCCAGTGCTATATTTACCTGGCCTCTTCCACCATCCATCAGAAGCAGATCCGGCATTCTGGAAAAGCTGTCAAATTCTCCGTTGCTTTCATGTGTAAACCGCCTTGTCAAAACCTCTTCCATACTGGCATAATCGTTCGGGCCCTGCACAGATTTAATGCGAAACTTACGGTAATCGCTGCGCTTTGGCTTTCCTTTCTCATAAACAACCATGGAACCTACGGACTCAAATCCACTGATATTAGAGATATCAAAAGCTTCCATTCGATTAAGACCTTTAAGCCCAAGCCAATCTTCCACTTCATGAACCGCTCCGATCGTTCTGCCTTCTTCCCTTCGAATACGCTCACGGTCCTTCTCCAGAACCATTCGCGCATTCTCCCATGCAAGTTCAACAAGCTTTTCCTTGGTTCCTTTTTTGGGCACAACAATACGAACTTTCTGTTTTCTTCTGGATGTCAGCCATTCCTCAATAACATCCGCATCTTCTATCTCTGTCTGCAGTGTAATCTCTCCCGGAATAAATGGTGTACCGGCATAAAACTGCTTTACAAAACTGGACAATACTTGTGACCGGGTATCTCCTCTGGCCACTCTCAGATAAAAATGATCCCTTCCAATCAGCTTGCCATCACGCATAAAAAACACCTGAACAACTGCATCCTGTTCTCGCAGATCAAGGCTTTCATCCATATCACACGCTATGATATCTCTGTCTTCTTCTCCATATGCTGTAATCTTCTGCCGCTCGCCGATCTTCTGGATACTTCGTATCAGATCTCGAGCTTCTGCAGCATCCTCAAAGCGCATTTCTTCAGATGCTTTCTGCATTTTTTCAGTGAGTTGATCGATCGTTTCCTGAAAATCTCCGTTTAGAAAACGAATGACCTTCTGGATATTTTCTTTATAGGCACGCTGATCCGCATGGCCGGTACACGGGCCCATGCACTGTTTCATGTGATAATACAGGCATGGACGGTCCTTTCCACAGTCTCTCGGAAGGTTCCGATTACAAGAACGTACCTGATACAATTTACGTACCAGTTCTATGACATCTTTTACAGCGCCACCACTGGTATATGGACCAAAATAACGGTTCTTGTCTTTTTTCATTCTTCTGGCGAACAATACCCTTGGATAAGCCTCCTGAACAGTCACCTTAATAAACGGGTAACTCTTGTCATCTTTCAGCATGGTATTGTATTTCGGTCGATGTTCCTTGATCAGATTGCTTTCAAGGACCAGGGCCTCCAGTTCAGAATCTGTAATGATATATTCAAATCTGGCTATGTGGGTGACCATCTGCTCAATCTTGGCACCTTTGTTACGGCTACTCTGAAAATACTGCCGCACACGGTTTTTAAGGCTGATCGCTTTTCCTACATAAATGATCTCATCCCGTTCATCGTGCATCAGATAGACACCCGGTTTCGCGGGAAGTTTTTTTAGTTCTTCTTCAATCTGAAACATATTACTCCTCAGAATCAGATTCGTCGTTGTCTGTTTCAGTCACATCAACAGCAGAAATTTCATGTACAGGTTCTGCCGGTGTTTCTTCCGCTGTCAACCCTTCTGTATTTTCCACTGCTGTCCTGTCGGCAGTCGTCTGTACTTCATCCGGAAGGTCATCCAGATTCTCCGGAATCTCCAGTCCTTTCTCAACCGCACGGAAGATCTTCATAAATTCCTTACCAGTGATCGTCTCTCTGCTGATGAGATATCCGGCAATCTTATCCAGTGCCTCTCTGTGCTCATTCAGAAGTCTCTTGGCTTCTTCATAAGAATAATGCAGAAGCTGCATAACCTCATGATCAATCTCTGTTGCAGTATCATCACCACAGTTCAGCACCGCACGTCCTGACAAATACTGATTTTCCTGAGATGCCAGTCCCATCAGTCCAAATTTCTGAGACATACCATACTGTGTGATCATTGCCCGTGCGACTTTAGTTGCCTGTTCAATATCATTGGCAGCACCGGTAGTGACCGTATCAAACACAATTTCTTCTGCTGCACGTCCGCCCAGATATCCGACCAGCATTGCTTCCAGTTCTTTCTGGGTATTAAGATATTTTTCTTCCTCAGGTACCTGCATAACATAACCAAGTGCTCCCATAGTTCTCGGCACGATCGTTATTTTCTGCACAGGTTCTGCATCTTTCTGTAATGCATTGACAAGCGCATGGCCAACTTCATGATAGGAAACTATTTTTCTTTCCTGCGGGCTTAAGATACGATCTTTCTTCTCTTTACCAACAAGTACAACTTCAACAGATTCCTGAAGATCTTTCTGCGAAACAGCTCTGCGGCCATTTTTGACAGCAAGGATTGCAGCTTCATTGATCATATTGGCAAGATCCGATCCCACAGCCCCTGATGTAGCAAGCGCAATTGCTTCCAGATTGACCGTTTCATCCAGCATGACGTTTTTGGCATGGACTTTGAGAATTTCCACACGTCCTTTCAGATCCGGGCGATCAACAATGATACGTCTGTCAAAACGGCCAGGACGCAGAAGTGCCGGATCCAGTACTTCCGGACGATTGGTTGCCGCGAGGATCAGAAGACCTTTTGAAGTATCAAATCCATCCATTTCCGCAAGCAGCTGATTCAGTGTCTGCTCACGTTCATCATTGCCTCCACCGTAACGTGAATCACGGCTTTTACCGATTGCATCGATTTCATCGATAAATACGATACATGGTGCATTTTTCTTCGCTTCTTCAAACAGGTCCCTTACTCGGGATGCACCTACACCAACAAACATCTCTACAAATTCTGAACCAGAAAGTGAAAAGAACGGTACATTCGCCTCGCCTGCTACTGCCTTGGCAAGAAGTGTCTTACCTGTTCCCGGAGGTCCTACAAGAAGCGCTCCTTTCGGAAGTTTTGCACCAATTGCAGTGTATTTCCCCGGATTATGCAGAAAATCCACAACTTCCTGCAAAGATTCTTTTGCTTCTTCCTGTCCTGCAACATCTTTAAATGTCACTCCGGTTTCTTTTTGAACATAAGCTTTTGCCCTGCTCTTACCAACACCCATGATGCCGTTTCCACCTTTGTTCATCCGCCGCATAAAAAACATCAGCATAAAAAACAGAACTACTGTCGGCAGTAGAACACTGATCATGGTCGAAACAAATTCTCCCATAGCATCCGGCTGCTCATAATGGAATACGATATCCGTTCCCTCCAGACGTTTTGTAAGAGCGTCTGCATCCTCCATCTGGTTTACTTTATAACTTACCTTCTGGTAGTAGGATTTCTGGATCTTAGGTACAACAGTCAGCACACCTGACTGAAGAGTAACTTCTTTTACCTGATCCTTCTCTACCATTTCGATAAATTTATCATATGTGATCTCACTGGACTTGTCGCTCATCATATCTGTTACAAAGCTCAGGCATACCAGTGAAATCAGCAGACAAATCAAAAAAGCCAGAACAGACTGGCGGTTTTTATTCGGTCCCTGATTACCAGGATTGTTTCGATTCGGACGGTTTCGATCCGGCCGATTGTCCATCTGATTGTTCATTCTTGTCCTCCTCTTGTTATCTTCTCTATTATAAAGAGATTTCCTGTATAAATCAACTGGAAAACTGTGAATGTTTGTAGCATGTTACTTGCCTGTAAACCGCAACTGTAGTATACTATCAACGTGATGGCCGGAAAATTATATTCCGGCTAAATGTGATGGGAAAGGAAAACGATAAATGAAAATTGGATTTGATAATGACAAGTATCTGACCATGCAGTCCGAACATATTCGTGACCGCATCAGCAAATTTGACAACAAACTTTATCTGGAATTCGGCGGAAAACTTTTTGATGATTATCATGCTTCCCGTGTTCTTCCAGGCTTCGAACCTGACAGTAAGCTACGTATGCTCATGCAGCTGAGCGATCAGGCAGAGATCGTTATCGTTATCAGTGCTGCAGATATTGACAAAAACAAAATGCGAGGAGACCTTGGTATTACTTACGATGAAGATGTTCTGCGTCTGATCGATGCCTTTACAGAACGTGGTCTCTATGTAGGCAGTGTATGCATTACACGTTATGCCGGTCAGGAAAGTGCTGATCATTTCAAGAAACGTCTTGAAAAACTCGGCATCAAAGTATATTTCCACTACAGTATTCCCGGATATCCAAGCAATATCCCTCTTATCGTAAGTGATGAAGGATATGGAAAGAACGAATATATCGAGACCACAAGACCGCTGGTAGTTATCACTGCACCAGGACCGGGAAGCGGAAAAATGGCAACCTGTCTTTCCCAGCTGTATCACGAATACAAACGCGGAGTAGCTGCCGGTTATGCCAAATTTGAAACATTCCCAATCTGGAACATTCCGCTGAAACATCCGGTCAATCTGGCATACGAAGCAGCAACTGCTGACCTGAATGATGTAAATATGATCGACCCGTTCCATCTGGAAGCTTACGGCGAAACAACGGTCAACTATAACCGTGATGTGGAGATTTTCCCGGTTCTCCAGGCAATGTTCGAAAAGATCATGGGCGAGTGCCCTTACAAATCACCTACTGACATGGGTGTAAATATGGCCGGAAACTGTATCGTAGATGATGAAGCCTGCTGTGAAGCATCACGTCAGGAGATTATCCGCCGCTACTATAAGAGCTGTGCAGCGCTTCTCACCGGTACAGGTACAGAAGAGGAAATCCGTAAGATCGAACTGCTTCTGAAACAGGCTCATGCCTCTCTGGAAGACCGTAAAGTTGTTCCAGCAAGCCTTCAGAAAGAAAAAGAAACCGAAGGTCCTGCTGCCGCTCTGGAGCTGCCTGACGGACGTATGATCTTCGGCAAAACTTCTGAACTGCTCGGTGCCTCCTCTGCCCTTCTTCTGAATGCATTGAAAGAGCTGGCTGGTATTCCTCATGAGAACCACGTAATCTCACCAGAAGCAATACGACCGATTCAGGAATTAAAGACGCAGTATCTCGGAAGCAAAAACCCACGTCTTCATACTGACGAGACACTGATCGCACTTTCCGTCAGCGCAGCAAATAATCCGGAAGCACGCAAGGCACTGGAACAGTTACCATCTCTTCGTGGCTGCCAGGCGCATACCTCTGTCATGCTGTCTTCTGTTGATATCTGGGAGTTCCGCAAACTTGGCATTGAACTGACCTGCGAGCCAAAATTTGAAAAAGAAAAAATATATCATTAATTCAATCAACTTTCATCAGATTCCAAAAAATCCCCGGTACCGTAATGGTATCGGGGATCTTTATATATATGCTTCTGAGATTTAGTCTTCGTATCCGTTCGGATTCTTCTGCTGGAAATTCCAGGAATCTGCACACATATCTTTGATATCGTACTCTGCTTCCCAGCCAAGTTCTTTCTTTGCTTTGGTCGCATCAGAATAACATGTCGCAACATCACCTGCACGACGTGGTTTGATAGAGTAAGGAATTTTGATTCCTGTCGCAGCTTCAAAATTCTTAACGATGTCAAGGACGCTGTATCCTTTGCCTGTTCCCAGATTATAAATGCTGAGTCCGGAATTATCTTCCAGTTTCTTAACTGCTTTTACATGTCCCTTTGCAAGGTCAACTACATGAATGTAATCTCTCACTCCGGTTCCATCCGGTGTATCATAATCATTACCAAATACTCCAAGCTCTTTCAGCTTACCAACTGCAACCTGTGTGATATATGGCATCAGGTTGTTCGGAATACCGTTCGGATTCTCACCGATAAGACCACTCTTATGAGCACCGATCGGATTGAAGTAACGAAGAAGTACTACATTCCATTCCGGATCTGCTTTCTGGATATCTGTAAGAATCTGTTCCAGCATGGATTTGGTCCAGCCATAAGGATTGGTACACTGTCCTTTCGGGCATTCTTCTGTGATCGGAATAATTGCCGGATCGCCATATACAGTTGCTGAAGAGGAGAAAATAATATTTTTGACACCATGTTTTCTCATCAC
>ENA-OPBF01001276-OPBF01001276.1-human-gut-metagenome-genome-assembly--contig:-NODE-1276-length-17019-cov-1.643775_pt1 | contig 17019 bp, 13 predicted proteins | sample MGYA00241067_ERZ501450 | MGnify/ENA primary metagenome ERZ501450 (study PRJEB25962, sample SAMEA2042516) | human gut metagenome | biome: human gut; feature: human-associated habitat; material: faeces... | reverse complement strand
CCTTATATTATATGTGGTTTTTGCTTTTATTTCAACGCACAAAAATTGCAGACTGTTAAACCCTGACCGTCAAACTCAGACCGTCAAAACCTGACCGTCAAAACCTGACCGTCAAAGGCACATCAAGGTTCACATCTTTCACTTATGCAACAAAACAAATGGGATTTTCTGGCAGAAACTGCCACTGAAAAAAGATATGTTTACCATAGCATATCCCCCACCTTCCTGGCAAGGAAAACTTTACGTATACTGCATATATGTAATTGCAAAATGTATTCTACCTATGACCATCATAAAAAAGACACACAATGCGATACTCTCTCACATTGTGTGTCTTTTCTTAAATCCCCATACTAATCAAGCAAAAACAAATTCTGGGATTCCATTTTCACAGTAGTTTTTCCCACCCTTGGTGTTCCATCCGGATTTTTGGACTTATTGTTATAAATTTCAAAAACAATATCCCCTTCCTTCTTTTTGTTTTCCCCTGTTGTATCATAAATAAAGTAATACTCACCCATATTTTTTAGGTTTTCAAACACATATTTTTTAGGATTCTCCTTCGTTGCTTTTCCCTCAATCAACGTTCCGTCTTTTTTGTAAATTTTATCTACGTAAGTTCCATCTTTGTATTGGATCGAACAGGTCAGCTTCGTTCTGACGGTATTCAGTTCGACCGGGCTGAAGCGAATTTTTTCCTTAGTGCCGTCAAGGTTATTTCCATATTCTTTCATCCAGTTCATCTTATACACCAGATTCGGATCACTTCCATTTCCGGACTCCTCTTTTAAAAGCTCCGCCTCTTCATTCAGGATCTCGACCATTGGTGGCTCATATGTGGTACGGTATGCGGCAATCATCGTATTAATGAAAAGTTTTGCCTCCATATCTCCATCTACCGTAGAATGACCTACTCCGGAATAAAAAACATTTCCCTTACTGTAAATATAGTAATTATTGGCGGCATCATTCGGGGAAGCCCCATAGGTGGCACCGGTTCCATCTCCGTTTGAAGCCGTACCCGCCCATGCACACGGATCTCCGTTCTCATTATCCGAAAGACAGTACCAGACCGTAACTTCCGGATCTTCCATGTCCAGCTGATACCACTGCCCGTGCGTTGATGCAATTTTAAGTGTTTCGTCAATTTTAAACGGATATTCCGTAATCTGTCCCGTATTCGTCTTCGTTGCACGCTTTGTCAGGTCATTATTATTGTTAAATCCTGTCAATTTCACGTTATTGTTATTCACGCCACAGATATATTCATCATTTTTATAACTTCTGATCATATACCGGTATGGGATTATTTGATCCGTATTTTTCTTTTCCCATCCCAGACGTTTCATGGCATAGTAAGTAAATCCCTGGGTATTACCAAGTGCCGTTGTAGAAAGTGTACCGTCGCTGCCAACTGTTGTCTGGGTCATTGTATCATACTTATGTTTCGCCTGATAAGCCAGCAGTTCCTTTCGTTCGCTCTCGGTCAGCTTCCCACTCACAGCTTTATACCGGTTCATTCCCATGACATCACGCAGATATGTATTGGCAGAATATCCGAAATCCCCACTGTTCACATTATGCATAGAAGTAAAATCATGCGTAAACAAAACACTTTTTCCAGAGGCGATAAAATATTTCAGGAAATCAATCGCACCGTTTTTATTCGACATATTTACCTTATGGAACGTATCGCCAAATCCCAGAATAAACATATTGTACGTATTATACAGTTCCTTTTGTTTTTTTGACATTTTAGCTGGATTTTCGTTTCCTTTTTGGGCTGAAATATCCCTGGAATAATCATACACAAATTTCTCCCCGAAATAATTCTTCTGAAAATCAGAAACCGTAGTCGTTACCACGGAAATTTTATAATCATTCAATGCATTATAATATTTCGTAAACAGCGTATTTTCTTCCAGATTCAGATACCCCTTATTTTCAGTATGCGTATCCGGCATAATCTGAAGCACCTTAATCTCCCGTTTCTGTCCGGTCTGGTTTTTTGCAACCGAGCAACCGGTACGTGTAAAATGAATGTCCGGATTATCCTTGCGGTATACAACAATCTTCCACTGGATCAGCCCGAAGTACAGTTTGGAAAGTTTTACCGGTGTAATGTTCTGTTCCCCGTCTCCTGCCGTAAAAACATCTCCCTCATAATAAACTTCCCCTGTATCATCCGAATCATCCGCATCCCCGGAGCCATCCACATCTGCCAGCCCCTCTTCAAATTTACCATCCTGATTCTGGTCAATATAAACTTTACACTGATACTGTGCGGATGGCACATCCGTCACCTGAAAACCAAAATCAAGTTTTGATCTGCCAAAACCGTCCACATCCAGATAATTTGCCTGACTATCATCTACGGAAACAGACGTATCATTTTTCCCCTCAGACGAAGTCGTTCCCTGATATTCATTTGGCAGTTTTGTAAACGTAATTTTCGGACAGACCTCTTTTACCTTTGCAATCAGCCCATTGGTATCTGACGTCTGGTAAATGGTTTTCTTTTCCTTCTTACTCTCCCTGACCAGATCCGCAAGGTTTGAACCGGCATCTATTTTATCGGACAGGCGATAGAGGTCATCAACCGCAACAACCGGATAACCGGCATGTAAAAAGTTCTCCAGTTCCGCTTTCTTAATCTTTGTAATGTCATTTCCCGGGAAACGGAGTGTCGTATCCTCTATAACATTATTTCCGCTTCCAGCCCACAGAAACTTGACCGAACGGCTTATGCCGTCTGACCTGCTATACTCTGCACTGGTCATTTTATCTCCGGTATGGAAATATATTTTTCCGTTCATCGTGGTATCATTCCACACCGTCTGATTCTCTTTGATCCATTTCACATTGCCATCTGCATCTTTATAGGTTACATCCTTTTCTACCAGATTGTAAGCGCCCTGATCCAGCCCAAGATAAATCATGTTGTACTTGCTGTTTAGATCCTCCGTGGAACCAATAAACTCTGCCGTAGTCATATGGGTAATCTTAATATCCCCGATAAAATTCGGAATCATAAGCTGGATATAACTTTTTTGCAGCGAATAGCCGTTCTTTCGGTCATAGCATGGCTCAATATCCAATATCCGCAGTTCTCCATCCACATGATCCTTTGATGTTTTATATCCGAGAATATAACGAACTGCATCTGCCGGCGTAGCATTGGTTTTATCACCCATAAAATTTTTAAAATCCGTGAATTTAGAATCTTTAGAAGAAGCCGGAACTGTTCCCGTTCCAAATTTCTGTGTTGAAGTTGTATCTCCTTTAAACACAAACATTCTTCCATTTAAATATCCCTGATTTTCATCGGTAGAAATATTTCCGGCAGTCATATACTTCTCCCATTTATCCTGCTTCGTCCAGTAATGGTACCAGTTCTCGCCGATCACACGTCCATCCACATCGGACGGAAGAAATGTAAACATAGACCAGTATGTCTGCGCATCGCCCGTCTGTGCAGTAAACACACCAGTCTCAACTCCATTAATTTCTTTCTTTTGAATCAAGGCATCTTCTCCATCCAGATACAACCGCTGAAACAGTTCAGAATCCATGGAAAACAGCATGACTGCCAGTTTATACATATTATTGTTATAGCCCGTATCGGTATAAGTATAAATGGTTGGATTCATATTCCAGTCCAAAATATGAAACGTAACCGATTTTTCCCCACTTAAAGATCCCTGTGTAGCTATATACACCCCGGAATCCATAAAGATCGGAGCATAGTTCTCCTCCTGATTAATCTTCTGGTACATTTTCACGGCAACATCCCAGCTGATATCTTTCGATCCATTAAATCCATTCGTATACGAAGAAACAGACGAATGCTTTCCGTACCTGTTGTGTTTTTTCCAGATCTCTCTGATATTATCACCCCCGGAATGTACCTTTGGGGAAACCACATACAGATCCGCATAATCTGCCCATTTCGGCTGTGCATTCAGCTCTTCCGGTGTAATCGTTTTAATAATCACCGAATAATTGTCTGCTTCCTCCTGTGTTTTACAGCCGATACTGTCCTTTAAAAAATAATCATTGTTTTTATATAGATAGTAATTCTCTGTTACATTGATATTATCCTTTGATTTATCACCGGTACTTTTTCTTTTTGTATAAATCCGGTCGCCCTCATTGGTAAGTTCACGATCCGTCCTTTCATCAAATGTCTGATCTTTATAATCCGATTTTTCGAAATCATTTACTGTATGCCAGATAATATTTCCATGATCCTGTCTGACAAACGATAAGCTTTCATTTCCGTCTTCCCCTTTTACAATTTTTTGGACAAACGTTCCTTCCCCATCTTTGACGCGCTCATAGTATCCGGTATATTCTGCATCTTTCATGCCATCATCACAGACACGCATATTTCCAGAATATTTTGAAATGTCCCCTTCCGGCTCATCCGGGAAAAAATAAGCCTTTTTCTGTTCGTATTTTGCACCGGTTATGGATGTAACCGTTGTAAGATCCCCATCCCCATAACGCATCTCTTCCACATTTACCGGTTCACATCCACTGATCTGGTATCCAAACTCTGCGTATTCCTCATAAGGCACAATTTCAAGAATCAGAAACGGGTTTTCCTTTGTTCCAAGCTTTGCCGCTGCGGCATTCGCATCGTAAATGTTGCGCTTCGACTCCGGAATCTGCTCTATCTGGTCAACGACTCCTCTTGTCATCACCGGAAGTTTTTCATCCGCCTTTAATTTATTCCGGTACCCGACAACCCCAAGACAGACAACAAGCACCCCCAGCATACAGACTGCGGATGCAATTCTCTTTTTCCTGTTTCCGTTATTTTTTTTCTGCCGATGCCATCTTACCATCTTCAATACGAACGCCCCTTCCTTACCTGAGTACATTTCTCAGCTTGAATTCATTTTGTATCGTATACTTCTGTTCCAGATATTGCATATCAAAAGAAACCGCAACGGATGCCTTTTCCGTGGAAGCATTTACTGTGCCGGTAAATGCCGTAACATATTCGCCGATCAGATTTTCCTGCACCTCATCCGTAGCTGCAGAAATCACCGTTGTATCGGTTTTTGGATCTGCCACAGCCATTTTCTTTGTATATAATTTCTTTCCACCTGCAGAGATCCAGATCACCCGCTTGCTTGCAGCCTCCGGGGCTGCGGCACCTGCCGGATTTGTTATCGAAGGTGTCCCCGGAATCTTATATATGACGATTCCTTCTACACCGGATACCGAAGGATCAAGCTTTTCCACCCGGTTTCCCTCCATCACCCACATACCAATCTGTTCCATCAGAATCTGTGACTCCGACTGTAAATCAATCTGTGCGGATGCATGGTTATAATTTTTGTGCGCCATCCCCAGAAAAAGAATTGCAGCGCCAAAAATAATCGTTGAAATTGCAATCGCAATAATCAGCTCCACAAACGTAATTCCACTATGATCTTTTCGCACACTGCCACTCCTTTCCAAAGTTATTTCTCAATAAAATGTTTTCCGGTATCACTTACCAGCTTTACCGTATATGCCGGTACTCCATCAATATAGATGGCACTTACATTCGTATTTGCCGTATCAAAGCACGCCGTTTTCGTGTAGGCAATCTTGATATAATTTCCACCGGCACCTTTTTCCGTCACCTCATTGCCCGTGCTGCTGTCCATCCGGATTTTGATGGTATTGTTACACAACCGCGTACCGTCATCCGTCAGCTTCGTATCATCAAAACTGCTTAAATTATCCGGAAGAATCCGCATATAATAGCCATTGTCCAGTTTATAAACATACATATAGTAATCACCGGTTTTGCTCATCGTTTTCACCTGAAGCGCACTGAGCGAAGAATCAAGGGTCTTTACCACCTTCTGCGTGTTGGCATAATGCAGATGCCCGATCATCATCACCGATGTACTCGCCAGAATTCCCATAATTGCAATGACAATAATGATTTCTACCAATGTAATTCCGTTTTGTCCCAGATGTTTTCGTTTTTTCATTGGCACACCTCTTAATTCTTTTTCCAGTTATCGTAATTCAGATACGAATCCAGATCCAGATTTCCGGAAATATTCGATACCGCCGTTGAAGAACAGTCACGGAAAAACTGCGAAAACAAAGGCGTATCCCGTTTCTGGTCTTCCGCGAACAATTGCGATACCAGAAGTTTATTTCCCTTTATATGACCGGTTCCCGCAGCGCCTGCATTCGAATCAAACGAAATCACCCCGCCAGAAATAATCAGTCCCTCAAAATCACCGGACACTTTGACATCCCCGGTTGCAACCACAAGTCCCCGCGTAACCGTATTTGGAAGCGCATAGGTCCCGGTATTTTTCACCAGATACACATCTGTGGTTGGTGAATAAACGGTCACACTTTCGGTAGTCGATGTTTTATGTTTTTCCAGTTCCTGTTCGAATGCTTTCCGGTCAATCAGTTTGTCAAACAGCGGATTGACCGTTTTATCAATCACTTCATGACCACTGGCATCTGTACTTGTCAGACGCACCTGATCCGGCGTCACACCCTGCCCGGAATCGGTAAGTCCCAGTTCTAAAGACTTATAGCGGACCGCCAACTTAGAACAATAATCCCAAAACAGACCGTTAGCGTCTTTCCAGTTATCCGGCTGAATCGTCACCTTCTTGACATTCAGGGCATCCGAAGCAGAAGCACGCGAAAGAATATCTCCCTTCAACGTCATAATGGTTTTCTTGTCAATAATCAAAGCATTTTCATCCAGATAGAGATTGGCATACTGTGCTACCTTTCCCTGATTGTTATTGTAATAATTTGCAAAGAAATCATTTGCATCCTGTTCCGTCTTAAAATTCAGGTAATAATACATTCCCTCCGGGAAATAGTATGCCACAAGCGGCTGACTGCTGTTTAGATACCCTTGTAACGTATCGTCAGAAATACCAATATGCGCAGCATACCCACTTCTGTCAAACGTTCCATTTTTGACATACTCTGCCGGCACATAATAAGCCAGCTGATTGGTTCTCGCAGAGATGGATTCTCCCATCAGAACATCCTGATTTTTTGCAGCATCTGTCTTGCGGGAAATAAATGTACGTCCCGCCAGCATCAGATAATTTAAATCTTTGAGATTCAAATTACACGTTCTGCCGTTTACCATCATAGCACTGCTGAAATCCGCATCCGAAGATACCGTATCGGAAGTTCCGTAATTTTTCTGGAAATTATAACCATAATAATTTCCTTTCAAAGTCACCTTACTTCCAACTCCACGTAACTCAAGATCATCTGCCACATACGTATTTCCGTTGATCTCCATCGTGGAAGATCCGCTTCCCGAGGTCTTTATATTTTCCGCCCAGATCGAAGAATTTCCGTTTCCGACCGTAAGCGTAGAGCCACTGTCCGTCACGATATCGCCGCGTGTGAGAATCGACTTTCCCTTTAAAGTTCCGCTTCCGCTGCTGTCGGCCAAAATACCATCCGCTCCGGCGTACACACTTCCATCCACCTGCACATTCGATGCATTTACATGAATCTGCCGGTCCGCAATCAGAGCATATTTCATAAACTCCTGGATCTGTCCCTGCCCGGAAAAATTCATCTGCGGAGTAGAAAAAATAAGATCCGTTGTGATCTTTGTCTCATAATCCTGCGCATCCTTATATTTCACCTGCACCCCTTTTAATGTAAAGGTACCCGCACCGTAATCCAGTTCATACTTCGGATCCGCTGCAACAACATAACATCCCTGTTCGGCAGTTTCTTTGATACATCCTTTGACTGTATCGGTGTTATAATCCGAAACCGTATACACGACATTGCCGGATGCATCTGTCGTATTTGTCTTTCCCGCAGATGCCTTTGCAAACTGTCCCTCCAGATCTTCCATATATTTTCGGGAAAAAACATCCTGTGCATTTGCTCCCGATGCGGTATACGTCAGATAATTTTCAAGGACATCCGTATATGCTTTCTCGAGCGATTTTTCTGCAAGTTCTCTTGCACCGGTACGCAGATCATCCATAACTGCATCTGCACTGTAGAAATTTTTCTTCGTACCGCGCTCCACTTCTTTCATCTGGATATTGACAATCGTGATTTTTGTAATCACAACCGCGATCGCACTCACAACCACCATCAGAATCAAAACGGCAAGCAGAGAGGCTCCGCGATTATCCCGTTTCAAAGAAATCTTTTTCATCGCTACTCTCCTTTCGCCGAATTCACCGTAATATACCGATACGTTTCCTTATCGGAGCTGTTGCCTTTTCCCTTTTTGTATACACTAACCTGCAGATTCACCTTCCGGACACCTTCTTTGCTCTCCACCAAAGGTGCGACACTCAGCAAATAGCTATCCTGATAGATGTTTCCCGCATTGGTTGTTGCCGCCGGGTCATCCGGGTACGATTTGTTGCCAAGATTGGACGCAACCGCCGGCATCTTACAGCCGTCTTTCGGTGACACCACCAGCTGATAAGAGAGATGCTTTGCGTTGACCTCACTGATATTCTGACAGACAACGATCAGTTTCGGAACCGCCACTCCAGCCGCACAACGGATTTCAAGTGCATCCCTGTCCTGCTTGACATTGTACATCAGATAAATGTGTTCGATATTCTGCATGTCCTCCTCTGCAAAATCATTACAGGTATAGACTTCTGCCGGGTCCACTCCATCGATATTTTCACAGGCGTAACTGCATGCGACAAGCACATGCGTAGGTTCCACCGTAATGGAAATCGTCCGCTTTAAATTTTTTTCTATTTCACTTTCACTCTGTGCCGGGACATTGTTTGCACCTGCATACTGTGCATTTTCTGCGGAAAAATAAGTAAGTGCTTCCTGTAACTGTCCACCTTCTGCCGCCACAACATCTTTTGTGTCATCAATTCCATCCATTTGAGGCATCAGCGCTGTATTTTCCGGCACATCCGTGCTGACTTTTACTTCAACATCATATTTTTGACCAATCGCATCTGCCGCACCGTAATAAGATACTTCTCCGGCGGTCGTACTTCCTCCCGCAGCTGCAGGGGTATATCCCGTCTGCACATAACCGGTCAGATACGGCACGGTAAATCCCCCAGCTGACACAGGCTCCACCAGTTGCGGCTGTTTTTTTAAGTCCTCCATCACTTCCTGCGCCAGATTGGTCGCATGCTGTTTATCTGCCGTCATTGCATTGTATTTCATCGACTGCGTAAAATACGACAACAGCGGAATGGAAAGAATCGCCAGAATCGCCATGGCAAGAATCACTTCCAGCAAAGAAAATCCTCCATTATTCTGTTGTTTTTTCATCCGGAAGCCTCCTTCCCCATGTCAGCTTTTTCTATTGCTCTGCGGTTCCAGAAGAAGAACCGCCAAAAATATTGTTTACCCCTTTTGGCATATTCTCAAATACCGGAGGAACATAATCTTTTCCGGTGTTTTCAAGATAATACATATTGAGTGTCATATCGCCCGTTAATTTTCCCGTAGAATTGTCGAAGCTGGCGGAAAACTGGGCAATCGTTGTACGATCCTTAAACTTGTTGACATAGGCAATCATATCCTTCAATCCTTCATAACTTGCCTCATAGCGGATGCCAATCGATGCATAATACCCTTCCACATTTCCGGTCGGACCTGTCGTGTTTTCCGGTGTGCTTTCAGTACTCTCTGTGCTCTGTGTATCCGCAGACTCCGTGGTCTGTGTTTCCTGTGTTGTCGTTGTATCTTCCGTAGTATCCGTAGATGCAGCAGCACTTCCGTCTGCAGCGGCTGTACTGTTATCTGCCCCAATCGGCATATTCATGGCAAATGTCACATCTGTAATATGAAAATTGCTGCTCTTATCCTCGAACTCCTGCAAAGTTTCAATTACTTTTTCGGTTTTCATATCTGCCGGATAAGCCGCAATAATATCCTTTTGCTTTTCCTGCATCGTCTGGATATTTTCTTTTACTTTTGGAAGTCCGGCCTCCATCTGTTCCATCTGCTGCACTTTCGCCCGGTCGGTCGTATTCTGCTCTTCGATCTTCGCCGCCTTGCTCATTCCCTTATTAAAAATAAAGAAATAGGAACATGCTACAATCACAATTGCAAAGAAAATGAGCAACAGCCGCTTATCTGAATCTGAAATTTTTAATTTATTCATTTGTCTGCTCCTCTTCCTCTGCGTTATTGGTATCCGTGTCCGTATCTGTGCCGATATCCGTGTCTGTGTCCTCCGATGTCGGAACCGCCTCCTCGATCAGATGTCCGTCCTCACCGATATCTGCCTGGGTGTAATAGCCATTTAACGTGTATGTCCATGTGCTCACACCGCTTTCGTCGTCTTTTTCCTCCGACATGGATGGAATGGAAAGATCCTGAAGCAGGGTCACATCCGCAAAATTCAAAAGCATCTGTCCAACGGCAATTTCTTTATCTGTTTTCAGATTGATACTGACTAAGTCTGCATCTGCCTGAATACTCTCTACCTTGACATCGTTTGGCAGCGCATTTTCCAGCTGCTCAATCAGCGGATACAACTGCTCATTTTTCGTAACGGTGGCAAGATCCAGCTTCTCATATACCTGTTCCTCTGCCTGTACCCGCGCATAATCATCATAGGTTTCCTGCACATACGAAAGATCATTGATCCGTTTCGTCAAATTGCGATGCTGCGTATATGCCACCAGCTGACGCACACTCGATCCAAGAATCAACAATACACTGACTAATACCGCTCCCACAAAAATGACATAAGCCGTGTGAAGGTCATTCTTTTTGGAATCTGCCACAAGCATGTCCTTCGGTTTGGCATCAATCGGATGCACCGCCGCACCGATGACCGAAAGGAAACCGACAGCCGTTGCCGCCTTCGGTCTCGTCCCGGAAGATGCCGCATCCAGTGTTACCGTCCCCTCAGCCGCCTTGTTTTTTCCGCTCCGTAAATCGATGACCTTCGTGAAATCAATTTCCTGCAGCGGAAGCGGAAGTTCCTGTGCAAACAGTTTGTGCATGCCTGCAAAACGGGAACCATCGCCAACCAGATAGACATTCCCGACAAATTCCTGTTTGACCTGGTTCTGATAATACTCAACCGCCGTGTTTGCAATGCGCAGATGATACCGCAGGGACTCCGCCAGATCCTCATATGCCTCTTCTGCCAGAGCCTGCTGACGCTTCATCTCCTCCTGGTTTCCCATCTCCGGAACCGTCGGACGGTTGTATATCACATTGTGGTCTAAAAGGAAATCAAGTGCTTTCTCCTCATCATCAATCCCAAGCACCGGATGGTCAATCACCGCCGTAATCGTAGCGCCATAGCCGTACGGTGTCACACGCTGAAAGACCAGTTTTTTATTTTCCAGAATACTGATCACCGTTGCCTGCTCTTCCAGCTGCACAACCACAGCATTTTCCAGAAAACTGTCACACAGAAGCTGTACCGTTCCGTTTCCGATATAATCAAACGTTTCTACCTTCAGTCCTGCCAGTTCTGAGAATGTCACATAGTTATTCAGAAGATTATCGGGAATTGCCACTAAAAGCAGCTTGAGCATTTTCTTCCCATCTTCTTCCTCCACATCCATCTTGCTGTAGCTGATGGTGTAATTGCTCACATCCATCGGGAAATAATCACGGATCTGGGATTCAATGATTCCCATGATCTTATTGTCTTTGACAAATGGGATCATGACTTCACGGGTCACGACTTTTGAGGAAGAAAGGGTAAATACGACTTCTTTCTCATGGATATCGCGCTTGCTGAGTTCGACTTTCAGTGCAGACGCAAAAGCTTCCTTGTCACGGATATAGCCATCTTCCACCGCATGTTCCGGAGTACGGAACGCAAAGGCTTTATGTACCGGCGGATTTTTCTTGCGGTAATCGGCCAGTGCGACTTTTGTCCACCATACACCGGCCTCAATACTTACTACTCTTTTGACCATTTTCATTTTCTCCTTTATATTTTCCGAAAGGTTTTCATTGGAAAATGTACAAAAATAATTATGCTTTGTTCATGTTCTCTGAAAAATCACAAATCCTAATTATTTTTCTACATTTTCCATCGTAACGTTGTGGCATAAAAAATTGTGCGGTGAAAATGACAGATGTTTAAAATTCGCCACAGGAATAAGAAAAACTTTACTTTTTTTAATTATGCCATACGTAGCAGTTCATGCCATGTTTTAATAAATGCCCATCATGCCGAGATACCAGGTCCAGAAACGGCTGCCCCAGAGTGCGGCGATGAATATGCCTGCCGAAAGGTACGGACCGAGTGCAAGCAGGTTGTTTCGCTTGCTTACTTTCATGCGGATGGTATGGATGACGGATCCAAGAATGCATGCAAGAATAAATGCAAAAATAATGTTTTTTGCGCCTAAAAGCAGGCCTGCATATGCCATGAGTTTGATGTCTCCCCCACCGATTGCTTTGCCGGAGGAGAAATAATACAGGCCATACAAAAACAGGCTGACAATGACTGCCCCGATGATATGGGACAGGATATGCCGGAAATCATACACGGTCATGATGATACCGAGCAGTCCCAGAAACAGGTTCTGGGAAACCGGTATCTGATAGGTTCTCTCATCGATGACCGCAATGACAATCAGGGCAGATGTCATGAGACAATACAGCACACTGCTGAACGTGAAACCGCCCGCCATGAAAACGACCATATACAGCACACCATTTAAAGCCTCGATTAATGGGTACTGTATGGAAATCCTAGCACCACATTGCCGGCATCTGCCCCGAAGAATTATGTAGGAAAATACAGGAACCATGTCCCGCCAGCCCAGCTTACGCCCGCAGTTCATACAGTGCGAGGACTGCACGATATTCTCTTTTTTCGGGATACGGAAGATCAGCACGTTTAAGAAACTGCCGATGACGATTCCGTATAAAAATATAACAATATAAAGAAAAATCGTAAGTTGGGTTAGCATTTGTTTCTCCTAAATTATTCTAAACTATAATGTAGCTTCAACTTTCTTAATTGGATATTTTGGAGTTGTTGAATATGTGACTTCTGTTTCAGCCTTATGACTTCCAGCTGTAACCTTAAACGAAACAGCTATAATATTATCTTTTCCATCAGCACCTAATGCATCTTTAAATGCATCTAAATCATCAAATCCTGAAGTCGAAATAATATCAGCAGCGACCTTCTGTGCATCACCAGTAAGTGTGGTATCAAAAACATTAGCAATATTAAGATCTCCAGTTAACCCATTTTCAGAATATGCTGCAACACCTGCAGTTGAAATACTATTCAATACCTGCTGATCTTTGCGACTTTTGACTTACTGATGTAAGGAATTACCTGTGTACCAACAATACCTACCAAAATTGCCATAATAGCGATAACGATAATTAACTCTACGAGAGAGAAACCTTTGTTATCCTTCTTTTCATTCTTTGCTTTCATGTTCTGAAGCAGTTCCATAATTTTCTTCATACCCTTTGTTCTCCTTTTACTAAATATGTTTTTTATGTATCTATCATCACATGTCTCATGGCAGACATGTAACAACCCTTCTTCTGCCTGCGGTCAGGCTCCGATGCTGTCGTACAGACTGTACATCGGCATCATGATCGCAAGGACGATCGGCACCACAATAACTGCCATCACAATGATGATGAGCGGTTCCATTGCGGCAAGCAGTGCCTCGGTCGCCGACTCCACCTCTTCATCATAATATGCCGCGACTTTGTCGAGCATGTCTTCCATATTACCGGTTTCCTCCCCGATCTCTATCATATGGTAGACCATCGGTGGGAAGACCCCGGAATCTGCCAGCGGCTTCGAGAGCGGGATTCCACGGCTGACCTCTTCGGTCGCATCTTTTAATGCCTGCTTAACCACGGCATTCCCCATCATCTCGGTCACAAGCCCGAGTGCATCCACCAGCTGGACACCGGAGCCCATCAGTGTGGACAGTGTTCGCGTCATGCGCGAGGATGCCGTCTTGATGCTGAGCGGACCGACCAACGGTACCTTTAGAATAAATTTTCCTAATATATGTGCCCCGCCCTCTGTCTTTTTCCACGCATGGATAAATATTGCAATGCCGGCGATGATGGCAACAATAAAATACCAGCTGTGCACAAAGAAATCGCTGACTGCCATGACTGCAAGCGTGATGCCCGGCAGTTTTCCGCCGACTTCGTCAAACTGGGAAGTAAAGGTAGGCACAATCTTAATCATCATGATGGCTACGACAACGATAATAACAAGAATCAGGATGACCGGATAAATCGCCGACTTGATGATCAGCCCCTTCAGGTGGGCTTCTTTTTCAAACTGACTTCCCACACGGCTGAATGCTTTATCCAGTCCACCGGAGGATTCCCCGGCGGCAACCATCTGCACCATGAGGTTTGGAAAAATCTTCGGGTGCTCCGCCATCGCAACGGCGAGGGTCTCCCCGCGCTGTACGGAATCCCGCACTTCTGCGATTGCGTTGGCAAACGGTTTGTTCTCGGTCTGCTCGGATAGCATGTCGAGTGCCTCGACGACGGTCACACCGGCATTTAATACGCTCTCAAACTGGCGGCAGAATACACTCATTTCGCGGACGCTGACGGCTTTTCCGATATGGATTTCGAGATCTTTGTTAAATGCGTTGGCTCTTGTGATGGAAACGATGGTGTTGCCGCCGGATTTGAGTTCTGCCGAAGCGACTTCCATGTTCACGGCCTCGATGGTGCCGGTTTTTGGTTTTCCATCGGCCCCGACCACTTCGTATTTATAACTTGCCATGTCTTAACTCCTTTTTAAAACAGCTTCTGCTGCATGTTTCCTGTATCCTGTGCATACTCTACGGCATTTGCCGCATCGATTTTGTGTTTCAGGTACAGGCTGAATAAGGAATCATCCATCGTCTGCATGCCAATCTTCTTACTTGTCTGCATGATGGATGGAATCTGGTGTGCCTTATCCTCCCGGATCAGATTTTTGATCGCCGGGGTACCGAGCATAACTTCAAATGCCGCCACACGGGATTTCCCGTCGATCGTCGGCAGAAGCTGCTGGGAAATTACCGCCTCAAGAACCGATGCCAGCTGCGAGCGGATCTGGTTCTGCTGGTGCGGTGGGAACACATCGACAATACGCTCAATGGTAGGTGCCGCACCGATGGTATGCAGGGTGGAGAAAATCAGGTGGCCGGTCTCCGTGTTTTTTCATATAAAAGAATACCAGATGTCCGGTTTCTGCTGCCGTGATGGCAGTGGAAATCGTATCAAAGTCTCGCATTTCCCCCACAAGGATGATGTCCGGATCCTCACGGAGTGCCGCACGGAGCGCATTTCCATAGGAATCGGTATCCAGCCCGATCTCCCTTTGGTTTACGATGGACCGGTTATGCTTATGTAAATACTCGATCGGATCTTCGAGTGTAATGATGTGTTCGTTCCGTTCTTTATTGATGACATCGATCAAAGATGCCAGTGTGGTGGATTTACCGCTTCCGGTCGGTCCCGTGACAAGGACAAGCCCACGCTTTTTCTTTGTCAGCCCAAGGACAGCTTCCGGCACCCCGAGGTCCTCCGGTGTCGGGATATCGCTTGCCACGATACGCAGTACAGCGGCATAAGATCCTCTCTGGTGGAAAGCGTTGACACGGAACCGTCCCACACGCGTATCCGTGTAGGCAAAGTCCACTTCCCCTGTGGCTTCCATGGTTTTTTTCTGTTTTTCGTTAAACATGGATTCCACCAGTTCTTTGGTCATCGCCGGTGTCAGTCTCTCAAATCCGTCCATTTCATAAAGTGTTCCGCTGATCCTGCACTTCGGCCGTACCCCCACGGTAATATGTAAGTCGGACGCATGATGCGCTTTTGCTATCGAAAGAAGCGTATACATTGACAATTCCATCTGTTTTGCTGCCTTCCCTTCCCTGTTTTATTTAATCCTCTTCGTCATCGTATGCCACACGCTGCACTTCCTCGACGGTGGTGATTCCGCGCAGTGCGTAATCAATGGCACTCATGCGGAGCGTTTTCATGCCATGTGTTAGTGCGATCTCCTCAAGCACATCCGCATTCTCCCCGCGGTTGATCGCCTGCCGCAGGTCTGCCGTGACCGGCATGATCTCATAAATCCCGATTCTTCCATAGTATCCGGTTCCGCCGCAGCGGACACACTCTTTGTGCCCCGGTGTGCGGACATTGATCCGTCTGGTAGGATCCTTTATGCCGAGTATCTTTTTCTCCCCTGCGGTTGCCTCCCGGACAATTCCGCATGCCGGACAAACCCGGCGCACCAGACGCTGGGCGATTACCCCGACCACGGAATCCGCAATCAGGTAGTTTTCCACTCCCATATCTGCCAGACGGGTGATGGTATTTGCCGAACTGTTTGTATGTAAGGTGCTGACCACCAGATGTCCGGTGATGGATGCCTTTACCGCAATCTCTGCGGTCTCCTGGTCACGGATCTCCCCGATCATGATGATGTCCGGATCCTGACGCAGGATGGAACGCAGTGCCGAGGAAAAGGTTAGTCCCGCCTTTTCGTTTACCTGCACCTGATTAACCCCGTTTAAGTTCGCCTCAACCGGATCTTCTACCGTGATGATATTGACGCCTTCTACGTTTAATTCATTTAATGCAGTATATAATGTCGTGGACTTACCGCTTCCGGTCGGTCCCGTGACGAGAATAAGCCCGTTCGGATGGCTTAGGATATGATCAAATTTTTTTAATTCTTCCTCCGGGAATCCCAGATCCCGCTTGTCCAATGTCAGTGCTTTTTTCTGTGCGAGACGCATAACGACCTTTTCCCCGTAGACGGTCGGAAGCACGGACACACGGATGTCGTATTCCTGCCGGTCCACAATGCTGGTCGCACGACCATCCTGTGGGCGGCGCTTTTCAGAAATGTCAAGTCCGCTGACAATTTTAATTCTTGCGATCAGTGCGGCATGCAGGCTGATGTCGTGCCGCATGGCTTCGTGCAGCACGCCATCCACACGAAACCGGATCCGCACCTGATTTTCCATCGGCTCGATATGGATATCGCTGGCTCTCTTGTGGACTGCCTGCTCG
>ENA-OPBF01001270-OPBF01001270.1-human-gut-metagenome-genome-assembly--contig:-NODE-1270-length-17066-cov-2.865616_pt1 | contig 17066 bp, 9 predicted proteins | sample MGYA00241067_ERZ501450 | MGnify/ENA primary metagenome ERZ501450 (study PRJEB25962, sample SAMEA2042516) | human gut metagenome | biome: human gut; feature: human-associated habitat; material: faeces... | reverse complement strand
CGCCACGTCCGCCGGCCGGTGCGGAGCAGGCCACGCAACTGTTGCCCGACGCTGCTGCCGATTTCACCGACGACGCCGGCACACAGGTACTCACCGGCGCGACCACACCGATGCCGGACCAAACCACGCCGCTGGCCGAGCGCACCACCGTACTCCCCACGCCGCAGCCGTCATCATTCCCCCCGTCCGGCACCGCCCAGAGCAGCTGGGATCCCGCAAGCAACCAGCCCACAGCGGTGGACCCCGCCATTCGCCCGGCATTGCAGCGCATCATCGACCAAACCGCCCAAGCGGCCCCCACCGAAACCATGGTCCAAAATCCTCCCATGCCCAATCCGGTGGACGTGAAGCGAGGGGAATATCTGCAGCGCGGCACCCTGCCATTGATCCTGCTGGCGGCGCCGCTGGCGGCACTGGCGGCAAATGCTCCGCTCGTGGCCATCATCGCGGCCACTGCGTTGTTGTGGCTACTGCTCACCCTGGCCTATAACACCGAACCCCAGCTTGAGCGCGAGGGCAAACGCGGCGGCGAGCGCAAAAACTCCGATTCGTGGATTCGCGTGGCGACTTTTCCCTGGCATCTGGTCAAAGCCCTGCTGCTGGCCATTCCCCGCATACTGCTGCTAGTCATCATCTATATGGCGGGAACCGCCGTGGCCACCGCGGCTCTGGCACTGCCCGTTCACACCATCTCCTGGTATTTCACCGCGGATTGGGGTATTCCGGTGCCGTTGCTCAATGATGTGCCGTTCTCCGCTTCCGGGCTGGCGCTGGGCGGTTTCATGGCCATCGGCTGGCTGGTCACTGTGTTCGCCCCACAGTCGATGATGATTCGGCTGGGGGGCGGCGTACTGCGCGGGCTCAAACACAGTCGCCCGGCGGGCGCCCCATCCACCGAAGTGGGTGGGGCTCCACCTGCTCCAGTGGCGCCGGCGCCCAAGGGCGGCGGGCGCGGCACCGTGCTGTTCACCATATGGGCCATCATCACCGTGGCCTTGTGCGCGATGCCGATTCTGGGCATGCCGATCAACTGGATGCCGTTCGCCTAGAGCGGGGCGGAATCTCACACATCAGCCATCCGCGCACATGGCCGTTGTGTATCCGATACGTTCGTTCCGTCACACTTTTACATGGAATTCACCTCAGATCAGCTCTGGGCGCAGTCCTCCTCAGGCCCGGTCATTATGATGGGGCCCAAACATTGAAGCGATTGCAAGGGGATAGCTATGTCAGATCCGAAGCGTCAGGCCAAGCGTGCCACACGCGCTGAGCGCCGAGCGGCCGAACAACAGGCACGGGCCGAGCAGGCAGCCAAGGAGCGTAAGCAGCAGACCATCATCGGCTGCATTGTGGTGGCCATTATTGTGGTGCTGGTGGCCATCGCTGGATTCGCCGTATACAAGGCTATGCGGCCGTCCAACACCAGCAGCAGTAGCCAGCAAAGCAACATGACCGTGGACGAGGCCTATAGCAAGCTCAAGAAAGTCAGTACCCAGCCGGCTAACGCCGACGACAAGGCCGGCTTCGTAATCTCCAACAAAGGGTATGGCCAGAAAGCCGAGGGGGCTCCCACCGTATCCATCTATATGGAGCCGTTGTGCCCCGGCTGCGCCTCGGTGAACCGCCAACTCGACCCGACGCTCGTCAAGCTGATGAACGCAGGCCAGCTCAACATCGATTTGCACTTCCTCAATTTCCAGAACAACAAGAGCTCCGACAACTACTCCAACCGCGTGTTCAACGGTGCCATCTACATTGCCGAGCATGATGACGATCCCGACCACCTCATGAGCTACCTCTCCAACATCTACGCTGAGGATTTCCAGCCGGGCGAATTGTCCAATTACGAGCCGGTAAGCAACGCCAAGCTGGAGAAGCAGGCCGTCAAGGCCGGCGTGAGCGAGGATGTGGCCGCCGCGGCGTTCAGCGGCAAGAACGAATACCTCGACTGGCTCACCGCCTCCAACAACTACACGATCCTGCGCCCCGAACTGTTCAACAGCTCCGGCGCCTTCTCCTCCCCCACACTCACCATCAACGGCGAATACTGGGATCTGAAGCAGCTCACGCTGGCGGACACGAATATGGTGGACGGCTTCCTCAAGTCCATTGGGCTGGATGCTGACCAGGTAGGCGTGGAAGGCAAAATGCCATCCATCGGTGCCAGCGGAAAGCCGATTTCGGTCGCCTCCTGATGCTGCGTGGCCGAATAAGTTGACACCGCGACATATGCAATACCGCCTGCGGCTCGGCTTAAATTGACCACTCGGGAAGTACCGGTATACTAGTCATTTGTTCGCAACGATTTACACGTTAAGAACAATCGCCTCTTTAGCTCAGATGGCCAGAGCGGCCGCCTTGTAAGCGGCAGGTCGTCGGTTCGATCCCGACAAGAGGCTCGTCGCGCAGAAAAAATGGCGTATTATGTGATACGTAGACTTTTCTACGCATATAATTCTTACCTTGGGTAAGTACTCCAGGAGCCTTCCCCCCAATTATGGGCTTCCTGGAATGAGGGCGGAGCGTCCCCCAACCAGCTCCGCGCCTTCAAGGGGGCGGGAACATCCCCTTCTCTCCCGCCCCCCTTTTCTTTTCTTTTTTTGAGCTCAGAACAATCTGACGAGCAGGAATGGTGTCGGTGGCCGGTGAAACCGCAGTACGGGCCGGAACAACCGTTACGATGGGTGGCGTAATCGTTCACCCAGCAGGAAGAGTATGGCAATGGCACGGCGTTGGACCCCGCAGCGGTTTGTTACACTGCGTCGCATCCGCGTAATCGCCTGTATCGCGGCGACCAGTATCGCGCTGGCTGGATCATTCGCGTTCACCGCGCGTAAATCCGTGGCCCTGAACATCAACGGGCAAACCACCCAAGTCACCACATATGCGATGACGGCCACCCGTCTTCTGGAGGAACAAGGGGTGGATATCAAGACCCACGATATCGTCACTACCTCGTCCGGCGACCAGCTCGCCAATCATGCCGTGGTCACCGTACAGTCCGCCTACCAGACCACTATCAACATCGACGGCACGTCCGTTCCCTTCTGGACCGTGGCCACCAGTGCCGACCAGCTACTGGGATTTTTCGAGGAAAACCAGAACAACGCCGCGAAGATCACCGTCGACATCAAGAACGTGTACAACCAGCTCACCGGCGGCCTGGTGATCAACCAGTCCGGGCCGGTCACCGTCATCGCCGACGGCAAAAGCTCGGTGGCCCCCAATGGCAAGCTGCCGGCCGCCTCCATCCTCGATTCCAAGGGCATCGTGCTCAACAAGGAGGATCGCGTCAACGTTGAGAAAGACGGCGACGAGACCATTCTGCGCGTACGCCGCGTGACCCACGGCGAGGAGACGCGCACGTCCGTGATTCCGTTCTCCACCCAGACCATCATCGACCCGAATCTGGCTGAAGGGCAAGCCGATGTGCGCCAGCAGGGCGTCAACGGCGAGAAGACGCAGGTGTACGACGTCACCTATGTGGATGGCGTGGCCGAATCGGAGACGCTGAAATCGGAGACCGTCACCTCGATGGCCATCGACCAGATCATCGCCGTAGGCGCCGCCAAGTCTGATACCAATAAAGGTTCCGATAAGAAATCCGACTCCGCCGATAACGGCAAGGCCGATTCCGGTTCCAACAATCAGCACGAGTCGTCCAACAACAATGCCGGCAACACCGGCGGCAACACCGGCAACACCGGCAACACTGGCAACACCGGCAACACCGGTAACACTGGCAACACCGGTAACACCGGCAACTCCGGCAACACTGGCAACACCGGCGGCGGTACGAACAACAATTCCGGCTCTTCCGGCTCCGATTCAGGAACAACCACCACGCCTTCCGGTCGACTCTGGCATGCGACCGTAGCCCAGGCTCAGGCCTATGCCGCCGGTGCCGCCGCGCAGCGCGGGTGGACAGGCAACGACTGGGATTGCCTGGTCAAACTATGGAACCGCGAGTCCAGATGGCTGTGGTATGCCGAAAACGCGAGCTCCGGTGCCTACGGCATTCCTCAGTCGCTACCAGCAGACAAAATGGCTGCGTTCGGTGCCAATTACCGTGACGATGCCGCCGTACAGATCGATTGGGGTCTGTGGTACATCGCACAAGCCTACGGCAGCCCGTCCAAGGCATGGCAAAATTCCGAACAAATCGGTTGGTACTGATCGGTTACGAAGCCCACAAGGAACACACGCTTATGAACGACACCATTCCCGCCACCGGTCACCTGTTAGGCGCCGCCGATATCCGTCGTATCGCGGCCGATGCCGGCATCAGCCCCACCAAGAAATTCGGGCAGAACTTCGTCATCGACCCCGGCACGGTCCGTCGTATCGTACGCGAGGCGGGAGTGACCGCTGCCGATCATGTCATGGAAGTCGGCCCCGGCCTGGGATCGTTGACATTGGCGATTCTGGAAACCGGCGCCACCATGACCGCAGTCGAAATCGATCCGCCGCTGGCCGAACGACTGCCGGGCACAGTCGCCGAATTCATGCCCGAAGCCACGTCACGACTCACCGTCGTCAATCGGGATGCCTTAACCGTCACCCCGGAGAACGTGCCTGATTTCAGCGATGACGCATCGTTTACGCTGGTCGCCAATCTGCCGTACAACGTGGCCACGCCGATTCTGCTCACCCTGTTGGAACGTTTCGACAACCTCGGCTCGTTCTTGGTGATGGTGCAAAAAGAGGTGGCCGACAGACTCGCCGCCAAGCCCGGTTCCAAGATCTACGGCACGCCGAGCGTGAAGCTCGCCTGGTATGGCACCGCCGAACGGGTGGGCACCATCGGCCGCAATGTGTTCTGGCCGGCTCCCAATGTGGATTCCGCGCTCGTCAAATTCACCCGGTATCAGGCCGATGACCCGGCTGCCCCGGGAACTGCGAACAGCACAGACGACGGCACACAACGGGAACTCGTATTTCGTCTGATCGATGCGGCATTCGGTCAGCGTCGCAAGACCCTGCACGCGGCATTGAAGACCATTGCGCCCTCCGAGGCATTCTCCATCGCCGGCATCGATCCGACCCGTCGAGGAGAGACGCTCACCATCGCCGAATTCACCGCTCTGGCCAAGGCCATCGAATCGTGTGGAGATGGAGATGAGGCACAATGAGTCCGGTAATCTCACATCCACGCTCAGCCGCTGCCCGACATCAGTCCGATGAGCTCTCCCCCATCACCATTACGGTGGATTGCCCGGCGAAAACCAATCTCACCTTGGAAGTGGGACCTGCTCACGACGAATGGGGCGGACGCCACGAACTGGACACCATCTACTGCGCAATCGGCGTATACGACACCGTCACCGCAACCGCCAAGCAACCCGGAGCAGGATTCTCTCTGGAGCTCGAAGGCGCTTATTTGGGCGACTTGGCCTCCTCACGCAACGACATGCGCCGCAACCATGCGGTACTGGCCCTCTTCGCCATGGCCCAGGCGGCCGAGCGCGAGCCGGATGTGGCGTTGACCATCACCAAGCGCATTCCCGTGGGTGCCGGACTAGGCGGCGGTTCAGCCGACGCCGCGGCGACCCTGCTGGCGGTCAATCGTCTCTGGGAGCTGAACTGGCCCATAGAGCGCCTGCGCACCATTGCCGCCACGTTGGGCGCGGACATGCCGTTCTGCCTGACCGGTGGCTTTGCATACGGCACCGGTTTCGGCGAACGCATCACGGATATCGCCCCCGGCAGCCGCGATGAGCTGGCGCTGATAGAACAGGGATTCAGCGGCGAAGTATTGGTCGGCGCATACCAGTCGCAACTCAGCACTCCTGAGGTCTACCACACCTTTGACATCGTGGGAGCCGCAGAAGGCGACCGCAATCATCTGCAGGCTGCGGCAATCAGCCTGCATCCCCGCAGCGGGCAGGCCATCGACGCCGCCACGCAGGCGGGTGCCAGCCATGCATTCGTCTCCGGATCCGGCCCCTCAGTGGTCGCTTTCGCCGCCGACGAGGCAGCGGCACAACGCATTATCGAGGTGTGGCGCAATACAGCTGTGGTCGATCGTATTATTCGAGCCAAATCTCCCGAACACCCCAATATCAGCGTCAGACAGTGACGCTAAGGTAGCAACCAGCCACCCGACCCATGAAAGAAGTCCACCGATGACGTATCAGGTTGATGAACGTGAAGCCCGCAAGGCGTACGTGCGCCGCCGCCAGACCATCGTCTTTTCCATCAGCGGCGCGGTATTGGCAGTAGTGCTGGTCATAGCCCTACTGTTCAATTTCCACGTTTTCGGCCTCGGCGAAGTGGAGACTCCGGCCAGCCAGCCGAATTACGGCAACGCGGCGCCGTGCGCGGTCAAGGACAGCAGCGGCAAAGCGCAATACGTGTCCAACGCTTCGGTCGGCATTCGCGTGATGAACGGCACCTCTCACGGCCAATTCGCCAAGGCCGTGGGTGAAGCTTTGGCCAATCGTGGATTCAGCGTGCAGAAAATCGATAACTATTCCAGCACCGACGTTGAACGCACCACCATCTACTTCGGCAAGAACGCCATTAATCAGGCGTATACGCTGATCGGCAATTTCACCGACGCCACCATGATCATGACGGCTCGCGAGGATCAGCTCATCGATGTGGTGATCGGCGCTACGTTCAACGATCTGCAGGACACCAACTCCTCCCCGCAATCCGGTAAGACCATCACCAATATCGAGGGTTGCAAGGCCGCCGATAGCATGACCAAGCTGCCCGCCGACACCAAACACGACGCATACACGGCGCAGTAAGGCGCATACAGCTTCATCTTCGCGAAAAACCGTACGCTGACACGTATTCAGCGTACGGTTTTTTGGTATCGGACTAGTATCGGACTACTGAATCTCGGCGTACCAGCGCTTGAGTTCTTCGACGGCCACATCGTGGTCCACCGGACCGTTATCCAAGCGGTATTCCAGCATGTGCTTGTAGGCGCGGCCGATCATCGGGCCGGGCTCCAAGCCCAGCAACTCCATAATTTCGTTGCCGTCCAGATCCGGGCGAATCGCGTCGAAGTCCTCTTTCTTCTTGAGTTCGCGGACGCGCTCCTCCATCTCATCCATGGCCTGGGAGAAGATCATCGCCTTGCGTTTGTTTTGTGTGGTGGCATCCGCACGCGTGAGCCTGTTCAGCCGCTCATAGAGGTGCCCGGCATCCTTGACATACCGGCGTACGGCCGAATCGGTCCACGGCTCGTCCACATAGCCGTGGAAGCGCAGGTGCATATTCACCAGTTCCGAGACGTCCTCGACCAGATGGTGGTCAAAACGCAGCGCCTTCAAACGCTTGCGGGTCATTTTGGCACCCACCGCGTCATGGTGGTGGAAGCTCACCTTGCCGCCCGACTCGAACCGGCGGGTCTTCGGCTTGCCGATATCGTGCATCACGGCGGCCAAGCGCAGCGTCAGGTCGGGGGCGGGCACCGGGCCGTCCGGGCCGGTTTCCAGGGCGATAGCACGTTCGAGCACAATCATCGTGTGCTCGAAGACGTCCTTGTGGCGGTGGTGTTCGTCGATCTGCAATTGCAGGGCCGGAATTTCCGGGAAGACGATGTCCGCAAGACCGGATTCGACCAACGCCTCAAGGCCGGCGCGCGGACGGTCGGAGAGCAGCAGTTTGGTCAGTTCGTCGCGCACACGCTCGGCGGATACGATGTCGATGCGGTCGCGCATCGAGGTAATCGCCTCGGCCGCGTCCGGCGCGATACGGAAGCCCAGCTGGGCCACGAATCGCACGGCGCGCATCATACGCAACGGATCGTCGTCAAAGGACTGTCGCGGGTCCACCGGCGTGCGCAACACGCCCTTGGACAGATCACTGGCACCACCGAACGGGTCCACGAATTGCAGGTCAGGCACGCGCAGGGCCATCGCGTTGACGGTGAAGTCGCGGCGGGACAGGTCGCCCTCAAGCGTGTCGCCATAATTGACCTCGGGCTTACGCGAGTCCGGATCGTACGTGTCGGAGCGATAGGTGGTGACCTCCACCTTGACCTCGGTGCCGTCCGGGCGGCGGCGCATGGCACCCAGCGTGCCGAACTTGCGCCCCATGTCCCAGAAGCCGTCATGCCCCCACCGGCGCAGTATCGGCTCGAACTGCTCAGGCCGTGCGGATGAGCAGAAGTCCAAATCGTGGCTCTTTCTATGGAGCAGCAAATCCCTGACCGGGCCGCCGACCAATGCCAGCTCGTAACCCTGTTCGGCGAACAGTCGACCAAGTTCGATGGCTTCAGGCCATACTTCGAAATCCAATGGGCACCTTCCCGCGTGCGACGTTTTTCTGCCCTACCAGCATACCGTTACCCCACCTGCACACGGGGTTGAGTAAGGTGGAGAATATGATTACGCCCGCCGACCTTGCCCGCATGCTGGGGCAAACACCAGATTCGGCGGATAGCCATACCCAAGACCACCTGCTGTATACGTCCGAAACTCCGCATCATTCCGCCGATTCGGGCGATTCTTCCGATGTCGGCGGCACCGCGAGCCACTCCACCAATCAGGCCGTTCATCAAGACGAAGTAGACGCAGTACCGACTGCGCAACATTCCGGTGTGCCTGGCACACCCGCAACGCCCGCCACACCCGAACCATCCGAATCCGAAATATCGGACGCCGCCAGCGACATGCCCGCACCGAAGCCGATGATGCCCACACCGGCCACCGTCTTCGGCATGCATGCCACCGTCACCATCGCCACTACCAGCGGCACTATCGAGGGGCAGGCTGATGGTATCGCCGGCGAGGCCGGTGCCGAGACGATTGCCGAGGTCGAGCCGATTATCGCCACGGCACAAACGTCCGTAACCATCGTCACGAACGATCCCGCGGCGACCGCTCACGCGGCCGTAGATGCTGCCGTTGCGGTCGCCAAGGCCGCCGCGCACACCACAGCGATACCGACTCCGCGCGACGTGCTGATGCCGCCTGCGGCACGTACCGCACCGGCCGCAACGCCGGTCACCATGCCGGTCTCAGCGCCGTCTGCAGCACCAGTGAGGCCCGTAACGTCAGCGCATCCCACGCCGGCTACGGTCTTCGGCCGGCATCCGTCCGCGGATGTTGCCTCGCCGGAACCGGCAGTGCCGGTAGAACCGGTGACGCCATCCGGCCCGACTCCGGCCATGATGCCGCAACGCCGTACGTCGGACGGTCCGACCACATTCGCTTCACTGGATGCCCAGGAACTGCCGGTCGTACGCGAATATTCGGCAGGCGGTCTGATTTTCGATGACCAGAACCGCGTGGCCATTATCGCCCGTCATTCCCGCTCCGGCCATCTCGAATGGTGCTTGCCGAAGGGGCATATCGAAAAAGGCGAGACCCCGCAGCAGACCGCTGTGCGCGAAGTGCATGAAGAGACCGGCATCCTGGGCGAGGTGATCGATTCCATCGCCACCATCGACTACTGGTTCACCGGTACCACGCAGCGCGTGCATAAGCTGGTCCATCACTTCGCGCTTAAACAGACCGGCGGCGAATTGACGGTGGAAGGAGACCCGGATCATGAGGCGGAAGACGCCATCTGGGTACGTTTTGAAGATTTGGATGGCGTGTTGAGCTATCCCAACGAACGCAAAATCGCGTGGCTCTACGCCAGGAAGAAGAACAGGCAGGCAAACGAGTGAACCTACCCGGAGTCTTACGACATTACACACGTCTGGCACACGCACTGGCGGCTGGCGTCGCCGTTGTGGCGATGCTGGCCGCTCCATTGACCGCCTACGCGAACGATACGACGGACACGACTGATTCATCATCCGATACGACGGACGCAACGGGCAATCAGACCGAGAATCAGCCCAAGCAGAGCATTGCCATCACGCAAAGCACCCCCATCGTCACCTCCAAATCGGGCTATCGTGTCACCGCGGTCATCAGCAATACGGACAGCACGGCCACGTCAAGCGGCACACTGCACCTGACCACCAATGCGTTGTTCACCTTTGTCTCGCGCACTGATATTCAGAATTGGGCCGAGAACAACGCCCCCATCCCCACCCCCAACGAGTTGGGTTCCGTTGACGTGCCATCGATTCCCGCCGGCGGCACTGCCACCGTCACCATCGAGGTGAACGCCAATCAGCAGACCCTTGCCTCCATAGGGAGTTGGGGACCGAAACCGCTGATGCTGTCGTATATCGTTGGCAATCAGATACTCGCCGATTTGCCGAGTTTTCTGACCCGATCTTCGGATGGGCTCAACACCGCGACAACACCGGCCATGAACCTGACCGTGGCCATGCCCTACACCGCCAGCGGCTGGCAGGTCGATAATAAGGCCATCAGCAATCGCATTGCCGAAACCACCACTTCCTCGACATCAACATCGTCCAAGTCCAACAGCACAGACAAGGCCGACAAGTCCGATAACGCCGACGCCAGCAACGCGGCCAAAGCCACTGATACGCAAGCCATATCCTTATCCGAGCAGGATGCCGATACCGCGCGATCCCTTGGGCAGACATTCGCCAAGCACCGCTCGCTGCAAGTGATCGCGGATCCTCTGTATTGGCGTCAGTCCGCAGTGCAACCGTCCATTGCCGGCATCATGCAGCCCGCCGACTTCGACATCACCGCCTATACCGCGCTGGGTGATACCACGGCCTACGAAAAGGCCGGCATCACCACTGAGCAGTGGAACGCCAAGCAGGCGGCCGCATGGTATGCCGACGGAGACGACTCCGAAACACCCTCCGCGTACGCATGGCAGGGCAACAACTGTTGGACGTTGGATGCGCTGACCGCAGCACGCGAGCAGGGCTATGACACGGTGATTGCCGATGCCTCTTTCGATGCCGACCAGACTGAAGCCGTACACACAGGCACCTACGTGGTGCATACGCCTGCCGGCGATGTCACCGTGCTGAAGGAGCAATCGACCTTGGGCACGCTGGCCAAGGGCCAAGCCACCAGCACGGACGCGCAGGCCGAGTCCAGCGATGCCGGTCGGTTGGCCCGACTGATCGCTCAGAGCGCGTTCTACCAGATGGAACAGCCCTATACATCCCGATACCTGCTTATGACGTTCTCCCGCACCACGGAGGCCAGCTGGATCGATCAGGTGATGAGCGCCTTCGAGCAGGCGTCTTGGTTGAATCTGACGGACCTGAAGACCATGGCCAAGGCCGATCCGTACAATGTCAGCGATTCGGTCAATCCCGACAAGGCCGATGATGCCAACACCGCCAATACCCGGTCGGCATTGAGACAGTTGGCCGACAGCCGGCATGACATCATGCGCATGGCCACCTCCATATTGAGGAACGAGATTGATTCCGACGAAGTCTCGTCGTTGGACCCGCAGGCCCTGGCCCGGCAGGACGCCAATGACACCGCCTCGCATAGCAATGATCCGACGCAATGGATTGGCTCTTTACTGGTGCTGCATGACGATATGGCGCTGCGGTCCATGTCTGGCTCCCCCCAGCCGACAGCCACGCGAAAAGCCATGGTCAAAGCCGCGAAAACACTGGCCAGCGATCTTCTGAACGGCGTACGCATCAACCCATCGGAATCAATATCCGTGTTCAGCGAATCCGCGAAAATGCCAATCACCGTCAGCAATGACCTTCCCTACGCCGTCAGCGTGCAGGTCAACTCACTGACTGACTCCATGCAGATCGTCACCTCGCGAACCGCTGACATCGATATTCCCTCGCATAGCGACGCTCAGGTGACCTTCACCATCCGCGTTTCCACTTCCGGCTCATCGACGGCCCATGTGTCGTTGACCGACCGGGAAGGCAACAGCTTCGGCAACACGCAGGACACCGCGATCACCAGTGTGATGCGCATCAGTGATGCCAGCGGCTTCATTATCATCGGCTTCGCCGTGCTACTGGGCATTATCGGCCTGTGGCGGCAGTTCCATCGGAAGAAGGACCCCGACGAATGAGTTCAAGCGTAGGTCGTAATTCCCTGATCATGGCCACGGGAACCGCTGCTTCCCGTGTGACCGGTCAGCTCCGCACGATTCTTCTCGCTGCGGCCATCGGCACCACCGGATTGGCGGCCAACGCCTATCAGGCCGGTTCCATGATTCCCCAATCCGTGTTCACGCTGGTGTCCGGCGGCATCTTCAACGCCGTGCTGGTGCCCCAGATCGTGCGCACGTTGAAAGAAAAAGACGCCCAAGAACGACTGAATCGCCTGATTACGTTGGCCATCGGCATCCTATTGGCCATGACCGTGGTGATGGCGGCGGCCAGCCCTCTGCTTGCCCGCCTGTACGTGGGTAGCGACGATCACCAGATGATAGCCCTGACCACCTCGTTCACCCTGTGGTGCATGCCTCAGGTGTTCTTCTACGGCCTGTATACGGTATTGGGTCAGATCCTGGCCGCCAAAGACCATTTCCTCACGTATGCGTGGAGCTCAACCGGTGCCAACATTATTAGTTGCGCCGGTTTTACTGGCTTTATTCTGCTGTTCAGCAAGGCCAATGAACAGCCCCTCGAATTCTGGACCGCCGACAAAATCGCGCTTACCGCAGGCACCTGGACTTTGGGCGTGGCCTTCCAAGCGCTGATACTGTTCCTGCCGCTGGCCCGTATCGGATTCAAGTACAAACCCAGCTTCGGGCTTGGCGGCTTTGGACTCAGGTCTATGGGTCCCGTGGCGTTAGGCTCTTTGGGCGTGGTGATCACCAGTGAGATTTCCGGCATTATCCTTACCCGTATCGCCACATCCGCACCGCAGCGCGCCCACGAACTGACCGGTGCCAGTTTGTTCAGCGTGGCAGGCAACGCGACCTATCAGAATGCGTTCACGCTGTACATCCTGCCCTATTCGCTCATCGCCGTATCGGTATCCACGGCTATGTTCCCCAAAATCTCCCGTTCCATCGCAGCTGCGAATCTGGATGAGGCACGGCACGACCTGGTCAACGCACTGAATAATGTGGGCCTGCTCATCATATTCTTCGCCGCCGCCATGGTCGTGTTCCCCGAACCGATCATCCGCGCATTGCTTCCGTCCGTCTCGATGGACGAGACTATGTTGATCTCCTATGCGCTTATCGCCTTGTCTATGGGCATCCCATTGGGATCGGCGTTCCTGCTGATCCAGCGCACGTTCTACGCCTTTGAGGACGGCCTTCACCCCTTCTTGTCCGCGGTGATGCAGTATGGGTTCATCTCGGTATTCATGATTATTGGCATGATGGTACTTCCTCCTGAGCATTGGGTACTCGGCATCGCCTGCTCGGTGACCCTCGGTGGATTACTGGCGTTGCCGCTGACGTTGATGATGTTGCGCCGCAAGTTCGAAGGCAATCTTGGCGGTCGGGAGATCACGAGGACATATGCCAAGGCCATTGTGGCGGCACTGGCTTCCGGAGTTGTGGTCTGGCTGATCAAACGACCGGTAGTCGCACTGTTCGGCGCGGATATTCGACCAGTAGGCGGGCACATGAGCTGGTGGTCTGCGCTGGTCATCTGCGTGGTGCTCACCATTGTGCTGGCCGTAGTATATGTGGCTGTGTTGTGGGTGGTACACACCCCGGAACTCATCAGCGCCTATCACTCGATACTGGCCCGTCTACACAAGACTCCGGCCAGTGAGGACGTTGCTGTGACAGCCCAGCCGGAAAAAAGTCGACGCTACGTAAATCAATCCTGAGACGGAGCCCGTCAAGGATAGCCCCGCACGTAGAATATCTAAGACCAATCTCGAACACCAATCACACGGAGCCGAACGCACTATGAAACCGCAACTCGGAGACACGATTCTCAACCGATACACCTTGGTATCATCGTTGCGTGAGGAGCCTGGCATTCAGGCATGGAAAGCCAACGACCGTGTGCTGGCAAAGGATTGCCAGCTGTTCATCATTACCAATCGCAGCGCTTTCGCCGCAATCGATAAGCTCGCTGGTCGCATCGCCGCCACTCGCCCTGATCGTGTGATTCCCGTACTGAAATACCGTATGGAATCCGACGTACTTCTCATTGTCATGCCGGTGGATAGCGGCCAATGCCTGACTGACTACATGGCAGATACCGCCAAGCCGCTCAGCTACAGCGCCATCCGGTCGATTATCGGAGAATGCGCCAACGTGCTGCGCGAGGTCATTGCGGATACTCCCAGCGGCATCGTCATCACAACCGACACCGTTCGAGTGACTACCTCCGGTGTGCAAATTGCCGATGCACCATGTGCCACGATGCTGGCCGATACGTCCGCTACCGATCTGCGTACGGACGGTCCTGAACGGTATGCGATTCGCCAGCTTGCGGCATTACTCTATACCCTGCTGACACGCACGCCAAGCCAAGCGACACCCACATTCAATCTGCGTGCCTTGCCGCAAGACACCCCTGGCGAATTCCGCGTGATTTGCAAGCGTGGATTGGCCTTGAGCGAGCCCGACGAGCATACGTTGCCAATGGCAGCCCTTGTAGAACTCGACGCCTTGTTGGGTAATTGGAAGCCGCTCTCTGAACTGAGCGATGCTGATATCGCTTTGCCGAGCGTGGAAAGCGATTGCTCGATTACCAAGGCGATACTGAAGCCTGCCAACGAGACTGATATCGTGCCTATTCCCAGCACGTTGATTAACAGCAACAGTCTTCCGGAATTGTCTATTACCCCTTCCCTGCCGATTCAGCCGGCCGCCGTCCCCGCTCCGCACGCGATGTCACCGGTTCCTCTGCCTGATGGGTCCAGTACTGCTGACGGCAACCAGTCTCAGTCTGATGCCCGCCGTCTGTTTGACTTCAACCTTTCTGACGCCTGGGAGCACGAAAATCTTTCCGGTGAAGGCACCGGTGACTGGTACAGCGAAATGAATCCGGCCCCTATCGGCGGTCCGGGTGATAATACTCGGTTGACAGTGCCTATTGTTACCGGCGGTATTTCCGATGCCACCGTGGGAGAGACAACCAGTCGTATTCCCGTGTTCGACGCCAGCGGCCGTGCTGTGGCTCCCGGTGAGGAATCACTGCGTGCCTTGGAAGAGGAGCAGGCCCGCATTGCCGAAGTAAGCGCCATTCCTCCGAGCTTCACACCGAAGGATGTGCCGGATGACGAGGTTGACAGCAAGCTGCCCGATGAACATCTGTTCGGCAAACTGTCGACCAAGGTCGTTGCCATCATTGTGGCTCTGATATTGGTAGTGGCAGCGGCTGTTTGGGCAGTGCATGCGTTCCAGTCCTCCGGAGACAATCCTGCCGATGCTTCCATCAACTCCAGTGAAGGTGACTGGCCTGATATCAATGCTGACGCTGTGCCATTTGGTGGCAGCGAGAACGCGACGAACGGTGGCACCACTGACGATTCTTCAAAGTCGAGTGATGACACTCAGAGCGAATCCAAGGACTCGGTATCAGACAAGTCCAAGAAGTCCGAGACTGCTGATTCGTCGTCCAAGAAGACCAAGGCCAAGAAGTCCGGCGATAAGGATTCCAGCGCTGTTCCGCAACCGAGCCATGAGAACAACACGGCGTTTACGATTTCCAGCGCCAACTTCCTGTCGAATCCTGGCGGCCAATCCGGGTACGCATACTACATGCACCTTGACCAGCCGCAGGATGCGTACCGCATGGTTATCACCATCCGCACATCCGGTGGTAAGGGCTATATTCGCGCAAATACCACTGGAGACCCCACTCAGGGCAAGCAGGTGGCCGAATTCACCTTTGCTGAAGGTGGCACTACTGAGGTGAAGTTCACCAAAGCCGTCAATACGCAGGATCTGCTGCTGTGGGTGCCATCGGGTAGCCTGCCGCAGAACCAGCTGTACATCGAGAAGGTGGAGGTCTTCTAATCGGCATCTATACCGATAACTGACCCAAGAAGGGCGGTACCGTTCGCATACATTCGACGGTGCCGCCCTTTCTTCGCGTCTGGCTGAATGACATGGAATATCGTATGGGGGTGTGACAATGTTTCACGTGAAACATAACGTCATCATTATCGGTTCTGGTCCCGCTGGCTACACGGCCGCCATCTATCTTGGCCGTGCAGGTCTTAATCCTGTTATGGTCACTGGTGCGTTGTCGCCAGGTGGACAGTTGGTCAACACCACTGAGGTGGAGAACTTCCCCGGATTCCCGGAAGGTATTCTTGGCCCGGATCTTATGGATCGCATGAAGGAACAGGCCAAGCGCTTCGGTACAACCTATATCACAGACGATGTCTCTTCCATTGAGGCGTGTGAGAGTGATTCGGTCAAGCCGACCTATCGTGTAACGCTCTCCGATGACTCCCAGTTGGAGGCATCAGCACTCATCATCGCCACAGGGTCGTCATTCCGTAAGCTTGGGGTGCCCGGCGAACAGGAGCTGTCCGGACATGGCGTCTCGTACTGCGCCACCTGCGATGGCTTCTTCTTCAGGAACAAGCCTATCGTGGTCGTAGGCGGTGGCGATTCGGCTTTTGAAGAGGCATTATTCCTGACCCGGTTCGGTTCTTCGGTCACCTTGATTCACCGACGCGATAGCTTCCGTGCCTCGCAGATCATGGTGGACCGAGCCAAAGCCAATCCGACCATCACCCTACTGACCAACACAGTGGTGACCTCCATTACCGGCACCTCCTCCCCCACACAGAACACCGGTGCACCTATTGCCATTCCTGGCTTGACAATCAAACGACCGGCTGTGGCACCGGCCAGTGTCAGCAGCATTGCCGTACGTAACGTGGTGACCGGAGAAGAAAGCACGCTGGACACCAACGCCGTATTCGTGGCTATCGGCCATACGCCAGCCACTGATTTTGCAGCTGGTGTTGTGGACCGTGACAATGATGGGTATGTCGTGGTGCAGGGTGCCAGCACGGTGACCAGTGCGCCAGGCATCTTTGCTGCAGGCGATTGCGTGGATCGTACTTATCGTCAGGCAATCAGCGCAGCGGGCATGGGCTGCCGTGCAGCGCTGGATGCGCAGGCCTATCTTACGGACTGATGGTGGCGGACTGATGGTGGCTTGCTGTTCTGGCTGCTGCCTGTGACATAGGAGCAACGCTAGGTCAGTGTTACAGCATGCCGCCCTTGGATAGTACGTATCGGTCAAAGGCATAGAAAGACCCCTCAGGCGACGGAGAATCACGATGTGTGATTGT
>ENA-OPBF01001262-OPBF01001262.1-human-gut-metagenome-genome-assembly--contig:-NODE-1262-length-17172-cov-2.938307_pt1 | contig 17172 bp, 19 predicted proteins | sample MGYA00241067_ERZ501450 | MGnify/ENA primary metagenome ERZ501450 (study PRJEB25962, sample SAMEA2042516) | human gut metagenome | biome: human gut; feature: human-associated habitat; material: faeces... | reverse complement strand
AATATGCGTCATATGGAATAACAACACTTCAAGAAGGTATGATGGTAAAAGAGCTAATGCCAATATATAAAAAATTGGTAGAAGATAAAAAATTATACTTAGATGTAATAGCATATATGGACAAAAAGGCAGAAGATGAAATAAAAGAAAACTTTAAAGAAAACATAAAAAAATATAAAAATCATTTTAAAATAGGTGGAATAAAAATATTTTTAGATGGTTCACCACAAAGTAGAACAGCGTGGATGAGAACACCATATATAGATGACAAAGAATATTATGGTTATGGAACTATGAATGATGAAGATGTAAAAAAAGATGTAGAAAGTGCATATGAAGAAAAATTACAAATATTAGCTCACTGCAATGGAGATAAAGCCGCAGAACAATATATTAATGCAATAAAATCAACAAATAAAGAAATAGAAGAAATCAGACCAGTATTAATACATGGACAATTATTAGGAACAGACCAATTAAAAGAAATAAAAGAAAATGGAATAATTCCTTCATTTTTCATTGCACATATATATCATTGGGGAGATATTCATATAAAGAATTTTGGATTTGAAAGAGCAAGTAAAATAAGCCCAGCAGGTAGTGCAATACAAAATGATATAAAATTTACTTTCCATCAAGATGCACCAGTAATAGAACCAAATATGTTTGAAACAATATGGTGTGCAGTAAATAGAAAAACAAAAGAAGGAAAAATTTTAGGAGAAGATGAAAAAATATCAGTTTTAGATGCTATAAAAGCAGTTACAATCAATTCAGCATATCAATATTTTGAAGAAGATTATAAAGGAAGCATAAAAGAAGGAAAATTTGCTGATTTGATTATAGTAGATAAAAATCCATTAAAAGTTGAGAAAGAAGAAATTAGAAATATAAAAGTTTTGGAAACTATAAAAAGTGGAGAGACTGTTTGGAAAAATGGATAAAGGATTTTTTTAAACAAAATGTAAAAAATTTATACTATTTATAATTAAATACAAAAAAATTGAAAAAATGGAGATGTAAATAGTGAAGAAAAAAACATTTATAAGTGCATTAATTATATTTTTATTAGTTGTAATAGCTAGTTTAGGATATTTTGTTATTAAACAATTTAATGAGCCATCTTTTTATGCAATAATAGAAGAAAAAATAGAAAAAGATAATGGCAATACAATAATTTTTATAAAAGGACTTGAAACAAATGAAGAACAATGGAGAGAAGAATTTTATTTTAATATAGAAAAAAATGAAAAAGTAGAGATAAATTATAAAAATAAGAATATTAGTATTTCAGATTTAAAAGTAGGGGACAAAGTACAAATCACTTTTGAGGACGAAATAATAGACTCAATATATCCAACGCCATTACATGAAATTACAAAAATTAAATTGATAGATAATAATGAAATATAAAATAGATGTAATAAAAATAATGTAATTGAGATAGATATTATAAAATTATTAAGTAGGAGATAAAAAATGAAAATATTATTCGCAACAACAAATCCAGCAAAAATAAAAAAATATGCGAAAAAATTGCAAGAAAGAGATATAGAAATATTAACAATAAAAGACTTAGGAATAAATTTGAAACCAGAAGAAAGTGGAAAAAATGCAATAGAAAATGCGTACATAAAAGCAAAAGCATATTATGATGAAACAAAAATAACAACAATAGGAATGGACAACAATTTATATATAGAAGAATTACCAGAAGAAAAACAGCCGGGAACATATGTAAGAAGAGTAAACGGAAAAGAATTAACCGATGAAGAAATGATAGAATATTATAGTAATCTGGTAAACGAATATGGTGGAAAATTAACTGCTAAATGGGTATATGGTATGGTAATATATAATGGTAAAGAAACAAAAGAATACAGTTGGAGCAAAGATAATTTTTATTTTGTAGGAAAGCCTTGTGAAAAAAGAAATCCTGGATATCCACTAGATTCTATATCAATATTGCCAGAATGTAATAAATATTTTGTTGAATTAAATGAAGAAGATAAAAAGAAAAATAATGAGAATTATAAAGAAGATGATGTTATAGATTTTATAGTAAATAATATATAAAAAATTTGAATTTGCTAAATATAATATATTGAATATTAACCAATAAATAACAATAGCCATTAAATTAAGAAAATATAAATTAATTATAAATGAGAATAGAAAAGTGACGAAAATGTAATAAAAATGTAATATAAATCGATGTTAATTAATATAAAAAAGTTTTATAATAAAAATATAAAGAAATAAAAAAAGTACTAAAAGAAGGTGGTAAGAAATGAAAAAAGTTTTAAAAGCACTAATAGTCTTGATATTAATAGGTCTTAGTTTATCAATATTAGTTATTGGCAATGGATATAATATGTATAAAGAGGCAGTAGATAAAATAAGCATTGAAGATAAAGTAAAAGAGATTCAAAACAAAGAAAATTACACAAAGATTTCAGAATTACCACAAATGTATATAAATGCAGTAATTAGCGTTGAGGACCATAGATTTTATAAACACCCAGGTATTGACATAATTTCAATAGGAAGAGCAGTAATAAACGATATTAAAGCTATGAGTTTTGTAGAAGGTGGAAGCACAATTACACAACAATTAGCCAAAAATATATATTTTACGCAAGAAAAGAAAATCGAAAGAAAGATAGCAGAAGTATTTATGGCATTTGATATAGAAAAGAAATATGATAAAAATGAAATATTAGAACTGTATGTAAATACAAGCTATTTTGGAGATGGATATTATACAGTAAAAGAAGCAAGTAGAGGATATTTTGCAAAAGAACCGATAGAAATGAGCGATGGCGAATGTATTATGTTAGCAGGAATACCAAATGCTCCTAGTGCATATGCACCAACAAAAAATCCAGAATTAGCAAAACAGAGGCAAAAACAAGTAATGGAAAAAATGATAAAAAATAAATATTTAACACAAGAAGAAGCATATAAAATATTAGAAAAATGACAGTTCTCATAGATTAAAAAATAATATTTAGATTAGGAGATTGAGTAATGAAAGAACAAAAGAATACAGAAAAATTAGCAGGAATTATTTTAAAAATAATTAAGGCTTTTGCAATTTATTTAATATTAGCAATAATAGCAGTTGTAGCGCTTATTGGATATGCATTGATTTTTAAATAAATTTTCAGATTATATTTTTTAAAAGTAGAGTACTTATTATGTTGAATTCTCATATGCAACTTTATTTGTGTGTTAACATATCTAACAATTAGGAGGGAAAATAAAATTGTTAAATATGTTAATTATTGATGATGAAATGAGTTGTATAAAAAGGTTAATATCTGATATTTTAAAAAATGAACAAGATGTGAGATTATTGGATATTGCGACCAATGGAATAGAGGCATTAAATATATTAGAAAAAAACAAAGTGGATATTATTTTATTAGATTTAAAAATGCCTAAAATGAATGGAATTGATTTGATAGGAGATTTAGAAAGACGAAAGCTACAATTATATGAAAAATCTATAATTGTAATAACTGCTGAAGATCTAATGTTACAAAAAATCATAAAAAGTCCACTGATATATTCTTATCAATTAAAGCCAATAGTACAAGAGATGTTACTAAAAGATATAAAAGATATTATAAAAGAGAAATCGTTAATAGAAAAAAACGAAAAATTAGATAAAAAAATTGTATCAGAATTAAAATATTTAAATTATAATTTGACACATTTAGGAACTCAATATTTAAAAGAGTGCATTAAGATAGACTTTTTAAAATATAATGGGGAAGCAGAAAATTTAAGCAAACAAATATACCCAATGATAGCAAAAAAGTACAATAAAAAAATTTTTTCTATTAAAAATAATATAATTAAAGCGACAAGTTATATGTATAATGAGTGTAAAATAGAAAATTTAATGAAATATTTTGGATATGAAATTGATTATAAACCGACTCCAAAGATTGTTATAAAAGCTATAGTTAGAAAATTATAAATCACCTTTTTTATTCTTTTTTTAAAATATGGCAAAATAGTAGTATTATTAGTACAGTAATTGAGAAATCGATACAATATCTAAATAATTGATATCATAATGATATTGATTATATAAAAAGTGGTAGCAGTAGATTTTTATATTATGGAGGTAAACCAATATGAGAAAAGCTACATTAAAAAAATCTATGGTAACATTAACAGCTATTGCAATGATGGCAGTTACTCCAATTACTTCTTTTGCTGCAGAGAAAACAGAAAATGAGAATGCTGTAATTGAAAATAAAGGAGAAAACAATAGCAATTATGATATTGCACCATTTGCATACTATGATCCAGCATCATTTACTTTCTGGGGAAGTAATACAGGAAGTCAACGATGGTATGATGGAGGACATATGGCTGCTGAAATTACTGCAAGTAGTGATACTCCGGGATTAACAATGCAAGTTACTGCCCATATTATTGGCAAAGGAGATTTTACTTGGAATGTGAGAGTTGATGGGAAAATGCACAAAAAAAACTGGATTAGCTTAGGAACAAGTTCTGGAAGAAATGTATATTTCACATATTCTTGTTCACAGAATCCAAATGCAAGGATCACTGTTCATAACAAGAGTTATAGCTGGTAAAATTTAGTAGTCAACATATAAATATTAGCAACTATTCAAATGCTATTGCTACTAACTTTTGAGAGGATGGGGTCTCCTATCCTCTTTTTTCTATTTATGTATTTATTCAACTAAAACGATATGACAAAATATCTAATAAATGGAGGAAAAAATGATAAATGAAGATAAAGTAATAATAGAATTAATAAATAAATCAATAGCAAAAGATGAGAAAGCTTTTAAAAGTTTAATATATTTAATACAGCCAGAAATGTATAAGATAGCAAAAATAAAGCTAAAAAAAGAAGAATATATTTATGATGTTATTCAAGAAACAATAATATTGATATATAAGCACTTAAAAAAACTAAAGAATAAGGAATTTTTTAGAACATGGTCAATGAGAATTTTAATAAATGAATGCAATAAATTGTATAGGAAAATTGAGAAGAAAAGAAAAAAATTCATAAACTATGCTGAAAAGGAAGAGATGCAATATGAATGCTTCGAAAGTATAGAAGCAGAAATAAATATGAACAAATTATTAGACTGTTTAAATGATTACGAAAAAATAGTAGTGACACTATATTATAAAGATAATTATACAACAAAAGAAATATCTGACATATTGAATGAACCAGAAGGAACAATAAAGAGCAGAATACATAGAGCTAAGGAAAAAATGAAGAAATATATTAAGGAGGAAAATTTATATGAAGGAAAATTTTGATGATTTTTTAAAAAGGAAACTTAAAGAAGAATCTATGGAAGAAAAAATTGCTTATTCTAATATAGATAAAATAATTGATAATATGTTTGAAAAAAGAAGAAAAAATAAAAAAATCTTGTTAATGGTATTACCTTTGATTTTAATGTCATCTACTGTTTTTGCTGTTGCTTATAGTATATTTAATTTATCTAGTGTTGGAATAGATGATACTTGTCTAAATATAGCAACAGAGAATGGATATATACAAAAACTAAATATGATAAGTGAAGAATATGAAGGATTATCAATAAGTATTGACAAATTTATGATTGACGATATAAATATGGATATTTCATTTGAATATAAATTAAATAATAAAGATTTGAAAGATATAAAAAACATTTACCTACAAGATTTATATATTTATGATGAGAATAATAACATTTTATTTAAAGAGAAAGAAAAAAATTTTGAAAATGTTATAGCTAAAACAAGTGGATACTCAAAAATAAGAAAAGAGGGAGATATATTAAAAAATACATTATTTGCTCAATCAAATAATTTTCCTAGAAGTGAAAAAATATTTATTGAATTTAATAAAGTTATTTTAAATTGTGCTAAAAATAATATAGAAGTAAATGGAGAATGGAAGTTTGAAATAAATGTTCCGGAATTTATGGTAAATAGAAGAGCTATCAATTATAAAAATATTTCAAATAATAATTGTAATAAAAATATAACAATAAAAAACATGAAGTTAACAAATACTGGTTTGACAATTAATGTTGAAGTTTTAAATAATGAAATATTAAATAATTCTAAAATAGAAGTAATAGTCAATAATAAAAAAATAAAAGCGAACGATAATATATTCGAAATGAATCCAAGAACAGATAAAAACTCAGCAGAATATATATTTACATATAATTTAACCAAATATGATGCACCAGACCAAATTAAATTAGAAATAAAAAATGAAAAAGAGGAAAGAGAGATAATATTTATTAAGGATGGAGAAACATAAAATATGTGATGTTATATTTTACACTTTATTAGTTATTATTTTTTTTGTTATGTACTATTTTATATCACAAAAGGAAGGATACCATGAAGATGAAATGTTTTCTTATGGTTCTTCCAATTATAAATATGATAATATTTTTCAACCATATGGATATAGGGATTATATTAATAGTACAATAGATGAAGTTATTTTTGACGATGGAAATATAATAAAAAATATATTATATTATTTAAAGAACCCAAATATATTTATAAACAAATTAAATGAAAAGCAATCTGAAGAAAAAACAATATGGAAAACTAAACAAGAGGCTATTGAATATTTAACTATACAACAACAGGATATATTAAGTTTATTTTCAATATATTATAATCAATCAAGAGATTCACACCCTCCATTGTTTTATTTTATAGTACATATAGTTTCTATATTTTTCTTAGGGAATTTTTCAAAGTATATAATATTTATTATTAATATTAGTTTATTTATTTGTTGCCTTATAATTATTAGAAAGATTTTTAGATTATTTAATAGAGAAATTCTAGTATTTCCGACAGTTATATTATACGGATTAAGTATAGGAGCAGTATCAACTGTAATTTTTCAAAGAATGTATATGCTTTTAACATTTTTTATAATTTATTATACTTATATTAATATGTATATTGTAAAAAATGATTTTAACATAGATAAAAAGACAAAAACGAAGTTAATAATTACAATTATATTAGGTTTTTTAAGTCAATATTATTTTTGTATATATGCACTCTTTATGTTTGTTATTATGCAAATAACCATGTTAATTAAAAAGAAAAAGAACAATTGTAAAATTTTACTATTATCTTATATAAAATCAGCATGTATAGGTGTACTAGTATTTCCCGCATCAATTTATCATATATTTTTTTCATATAGAGGAATATCTAATATATCGAATCAGTATGATATATGTGATTTTTTTAATATACTATGTGAATCATATAGTTGCAATATACTATTAGGGGTTTTTATAGTAATTATTATAATTATAGTCTCTGTTAATATATTGAAAATAAAAAAAGATTATTTTTTGCCAATATTATTATTTAGTATAACAGGTTATATAATAGTAGTTTCTAAAATTTCACCATATTTAGATTTAAGATATATTATGGGAATTTTACCTATATTAGCAATTATAATTAGTTTGACAATAGATTATATTTGTAAAAATAATTGGAAAATAATATCGTTTATTTTATTAGCTATTTCAATAACTAATTTAATAAATAATTCTCCGAAATATTTATATAAAGGATACAATGAAAATATTGAAATTGCAAAAGAGAACAATAATTTGAAATTTATATATATAGAAGATAATGGATTTAATCACATTCAAAGTATGCCAGAATTTATGATATATGATGAAAGTATGATATTAAATGTAAACAAAAACGAATTAAGATATTTAGAGAACAATAAAAAATTAGAAGATGAAAAAGAATTTATTGTAAGCATAAAGAAATATTTGAATGTTGAGAAAATTTTGGATGAAATATTAGAAATAACCCAAAGAGATAAATATATATTATTGCTTGATGGAAATAATGAAACTGGAAATGTGATATATAAAATTAGTTAAAAATATGTAAAAATGAAATAATTAAGAAATAAATATGCTAAAATAATACAAGAGGTTATAATATGGAAGAAAAATTAAATAAATTATATAATGAATGCGTAGAAGAACTAAAAACAATCGGACTAAATGTAATAAATAATGAAATAATTGGAATAATTGATATATGTTTCTCAAAAAGAAACACTAAAAGGTATGGATGTTGTAAACAAGAAGAACCAGTAAAAACAGATTATTACATTAAAAGATATAAGAATGGTTTTAGAATTGTATATAATAGATTTAAAAAACATCATATAGAAATTAGCAAGTGGGTTATGGAACTAAATGACGATATTATAAAAAATACTATAATACACGAAATAATTCATTGTTTTCCGAATTGCAATAATCATGGGAAAAGGTTTCAAGAATATGCTAGTTTTATAAATAAGAAACTAGGTTATAATATTAAAACTTTAGGAAATAAAGAAGAGGATTTTAGAAAAAGTAATTTGGAGTATAAAGAAAACTTAGCTACTTATAAATATAAGATTATTTGTAAAGAGTGTGGAGCTATAATATATAGACAGAGATTAAAAAAGAATTTAATAAAAAAATACCGTTGTGGTAAGTGTAATGGGAGATTAGAGATAGTTATTTAAATTAAAATATGTTGAAAAAAGTACAAGATTTGGATTGAACATGCTAAGAATAAAAGTAAAAAAGTATAATTTGTGTTTTGAGGGCAGAATTTCTGCTCTTTTTTAATTATTACAAAACTGTAATTTTATTTTAATACTAAACTTGCTATAATTAGCTTAACAAAAAACATATATTTTAAATTTAGTGTAAAAACTAAATGAAAGGAGATCTTATGAAAGATGTTTTAAAAATAGAAAATTTAAAAAAATATTATGGTTTAAATAGTAATATAACAAAAGCAGTAAATGGAATTTCATTAAATATTTCAGAAAGTGAATTTGTAGCAATAATGGGTGCAAGTGGAAGTGGAAAAACAACATTATTAAATTGTATTTCTACCATAGATACAGTAACAAGTGGACATATTTATATAGACAATAAAGACATAACAACAGTAAAAGAAGATGACTTAGCAGATTTCAGAAGAGAAAATTTAGGATTTATTTTTCAAGATTTCAATTTATTAGATACATTAACAATTGCAGAAAATATCGCATTATCATTAATAATTAATAAACATAACATAAATGAAATTGATAACAAAGTGAACTCTATTGCTAGTAAATTAGGAATTAGCGATATACTAGAAAAATTTCCTTACGAAGTATCAGGAGGACAAAAACAAAGATGTGCTTGTGCAAGAGCATTAATAAATAAACCTAAATTGATATTAGCAGATGAACCAACAGGTGCATTGGATAGTAAATCTTCAAGAATGCTATTAGAAACAATGGAAGAAATGAACGAAAATTTAAAAGCAACCATTTTAATGGTTACACATGATTCTTTTAGTGCTAGTTTTTGTGGTAGAGTATTATTCTTAAAAGATGGAAAAATATTTAATGAAATAATTAAAGGAGAAAAAACACGAAAAGAATTCTTTAATGAGATATTAGATATGCTTACACTTTTAGGAGGTGATGTTGGTAATGTTAAATAAATTAGCCTTTAGAAATGTAAAAAGAAGTATAAAAGACTATATCATATATTTAATAACAATTACAATTTCATTTTCACTTATATTTGCATTAAACTTAATATCTAGCTCAGAAGCAGTAGTTGAATTATCAAAAGGATTAGATACCTTTGCTTATGTTTTATATTTTATAAATGCAATAGTTATATTTGTTATATGTTTTTTAATAAACTATACAACAAAATTCATGTTTGAAAAGCGAAGTAAAGAATTTGGAATGTATATGCTTTTAGGAATAAAAAAGAAAAAAATATCTCAAATGTTTTTAATAGAAAATTTATTAATAGGCTTGCTTTCATTAGTATTAGCAATTCCAATAGGATTTATTGTAAGCCAATTTATGTCAATGGTAATAGTTAGCATATTAGGATTACCACAAGCAATATTTATTGAATTAAATATGATGTCAATTCTTTTACTATTATTATATTTTGCAATAATATATGTATTAGTTTTATTTAGAGCAAATCACAGAATGAAAAAAATAAATATTCATGATTTATTATATTTAGAAAAACAAAATGAACAAAAAATAACTAAAAAGAAAAAACATCGCAATATTATATTTGTTATAAGCTTGATAATAGGTATTGCAGGATTAGTAGTTTGGAATTCACAATGGACTTTAGATAACGCAGGAAATCAATCAACACCAAATTATTTGATATTAAGTATGGCATTAATTATAATAAGTATATATGGAGTAATGATAAGTGTAGCAGATTTCATATTATCATTTATTTTAAACAATAAAAAAATAAAATATAAAAAAGACAATTTATTTGTTGCAAGAGCATTTTCATCTAAAACAAGGACAATGGGATTTACATTAGGAACATTAACAATGTTAATTACACTAACATTATTTTTCTTAAATATTTCTAGCTTTAATAAAGGAATGTATGACTATCAAATAACTATGGAAGCACCTTATGAGGTTACTGTTGCAGACAAAAGAGAACATTTACCAGAATATTTAGAAGTAATAAAAGAAGATTATACGATTAAAGATTATTTTATATATGACATATATAAAGATAAATCAGCAAGTATATTAAAAACTATGTCAAGCTATGATTATACAGGTGATGATAGAAGATTTGATCCTGTAATAAAACTAAGTGATTATAATAAATTATTAGAATTAAAAGGCAAAAAACCAATTACAATAAATAATGATGAATACTCTGTAATAACAGATATTGCCGGAGAAACTTATATAAATGAATTTCCTTCATTTAAAGAAATAACATTATCAAATGGTATAAAATTAAAACAAAAAGAAATTATAACAGAAGATTATTGGCTAAGGCTTTCAAATACAACTTATACACTCATTTTACCAGATGATGCGATATCTAACTTAGAAATAGATGAAAGTCATTTAATAGTAAACACAACAGAAAATACAAAAGCAGAATTAGAAACAAAAATAGAAGATAGAATGAAAAAATATTTAACCTACATAAATGAAGATGGAGAAGAAATAAATACATTTTATAAAGTTATGGTAAGGGGAACTATAATAGAAGAAACCAATACAATGACAACAATTATATCTTCTATATGCTTATATATGGCATTTATATTCATAGCAACAGTTGGAACAATACTTGCAATACAAAGTTTAACAGATTCGACAAAATACAAATATAGATACAATGTATTAAATAGGCTAGGAGTAAAAAAGGAACAAATATATAAAACAATAAGAAAACAACTATTAGTATTATTTGGCTTACCAATAATTTATCCAACTATTATTAGTTTTTGTTTACTATCATCAATAAACAATTTTTATAAACCACTTTTATCAAGTGAACATGTGTATTTATCATATTATTTTGGAGGATTAGCAATATTTTTAGTTATTTATATTATTTACTATATTGCGACATATTTTGAATTCAAAAGAAATTTAAAAGAAAGCTAAAAACTAGCTTTCTTTTGTTTAAATTATGATATAATACGAAAAATGGAGGAAATATGAAAATTATAATAATAGAAGATGATTTAAAAATTCGTGAAGAATTATCAAAATTGCTAAAAAAGAATGGATATGAGACAGTTTTACTAAATGAATTTGAAAACATACCCTTGCAAATAGAAAATATTGATGCAAATTTAATTCTTCTTGATATAAATTTACCATTTGAAAATGGATATGAAATATGTAGAAAAATAAAAAACATAAGTAATATACCAATCATATTTGTAACAAGTAGAGACAGCACACAAGACGAAATTATGAGTATTCAAGTTGGAGGGATAGATTTTATATCAAAACCTTATGATACAATAATTTTATTAGAGAAAATTAAAAGAGCAATAAATTTAACAGATCCTAAAAATTTCAAAGAAATGACAAAAAAAGGTTATACACTTGATTTACATTTATCATTGTTAAAATACAAAAATAAAGAAATAGAATTAACTCGTAATGAGTTTAGAATATTGTATTACTTTTTTATGAATGATAATAGAGTAATTACAAAAGAAGAATTGCTTGAAAAATTATGGAATGATAAATATTATTTAGAAGAAAATGTTTTATTAGTAAATATAAATAGATTGAGAAAAAAAGCACAAGAAATAGGAATAGAAAATTTACTAGAAAATGTTAGAGGAAAGGGATATAAACTATGAGTTTTATAACTTTTTTAGAAGAAAAAATATCTTTAATTTTATATCAAATAAGCTTTTTGATTATAACAACAATGATATTTTTAATGGCAGATATACAAAAATTTTATATAGTAATTACAGTTGGAGTATTATCTATATTTATGCTAGGATATTTAATAAGTGAATATGTTAGACAAAAAAGGAAAGCTAAAAAAATAATTTCATTAGTAGACAATGTTAACGAAAAGTATCTAATATCAGAAATAATAAAAGAACCATTAGAAATGGAGAATAAAGCATACTATTATGCTTTAAAGCAAGCCTGTAAATCTATGAATGACAGAATTGGTGAATTAGAAAAAGAAAATACAGAGTATCAAGAGTATGTAGAAAGCTTTGTACACGAGATAAAAACTCCTATATCAGCATTATCACTTACACTAGAAAATAATAATGATTTTAGATTAAAACAAGAAGTCGATAAAATAAATCAATTAGTAGAACAAATGCTGTATTATGCTAGGAGTGAAAATACAGAAAAAGATTATTTTGTAAAAGAGATACAACTAGCTGAAATTGTTCATAGTGTAATTTTAAAATATAGGTATTATATGTTAAATAAAAAAATTACTTTAAATGTTCATGATTTAGATTATATAGTAATTACAGATGAAAAATGGCTAGTGTTTATAATATCTCAAATTATTCAGAATTCTATAAAATATTTAGATAAAGACAAAAAAGAGATTGAAATTTGGGGAGAAAATAGCAATAATTATATCAATTTGATAATTAAAGATAATGGTTGTGGAATAAAAGAATCAGATTTAGTAAGAATATTTGAAAAAGGTTTTACTGGAACAAATAGAAAAAAAGGCTATTCAACTGGAATGGGTTTATATTTGACTAAAAAATTATGCGATAAATTAGGTTTAAAGTTGCAAATTCAATCGAAAGAAAAGGAATTTACAAAACTAACAATAACTTTTCCAAAGAGTGGATTACACAAAATAGAAAATTAGTTTATAAGGTAAAAGCAAAGTGCTTATGATAATAGGCATTTTGCTTATTTTTTGTGTATAAAACCAAAAATATTTAATAAATCTATTGACAAAATGTTATATGCTGTTATATAGTGTTATAAGAAAAAGGAGGAGCTTATGAATATTATTATAAGTAACAGTAGTAGTATCCCTATATATGAACAAATAAAACAAGCTATAAAACAAGCTATACTAAAAAATGAATTAAAAGAAGAAGATATGTTACCATCTGTTAGAGTAATGGCAAATGACTTAAAAATAAGTTTTTTAACAGTGAAAAAAGCTTATGATGAATTAGAACAAGAAGGTTATGTAAAAAGTGTGCAAGGAAAAGGAAGTTTTGTAGCACCAAAGAATTCAGAATTCATACAAGAAGAAAAGAGAAAAGAAATACAAAATTACATAGAAAAAATTGTTAAATTAGCACAAATGTCAGATATATCTGAACAAGAAATAATAGAACTTTTTAAACTAATGTATAAGGGGGAAATATAGAATGGAAAATAACATAGAAGTAAACAATCTATCAAAAAAATATGATGGATTTGAATTAAAAAATATTAATTTTGCAGTACCAAAAGGTAGTATAGTAGGATTTGTAGGAGAAAATGGAGCAGGAAAAACAACCACAATAAAATCAATTTTAAATATAACAAATGCAAATGGAAATATAAAAATATTAGGTAAGGATATAAAACAACATGAAAAAGAAATTAAGCAAAATATTGGAGTTGTATTAGATGATAGTTTTTTATCAGATTATTTAACAGCAAAACAAATAAATTCTATTATGAAAGATATTTACAAAGAATGGAACGAAAGTAAATACATAAATTATCTAAAACAATTTAATTTACCAACAAATAAACTATTAAAAGATTATTCAAGTGGTATGAAAATGAAATTAAAAATAGCAACTGCAATTTCTCATAATCCAAAACTTCTTATACTAGATGAGCCAACAAGTGGATTAGATCCAGTTGTTAGAAATGAAATTTTAGACATTTTTAGAAATTATATAGAGGAAGATGAAACAAGGTCTATCTTTATTTCTACCCATATAACAACCGATTTAGAGCATATATCAGATTATATCGTGTTTATAGAAAAAGGAGAGATAATTTTTAATATTCCAACAGCAGAACTATTAGAGAACTATGGAATAATAAAGTGTAGCAAAGAAGAATTTTTAAATATAGACAAACAAGATTATATAAGATTTAAAAAAGAAAAATATCAATATGAAGTTTTAACAGATAATAAAGAAAATATTATAAGAAAATATAATATAACAACTATAGATAAACCAAGTATTGAAGATATAATGTTATTGTATGTAAAGGGGGAGAAATAACAATGATAAAAGGATTAATAAAAAAAGATTTATATAATTTAGGGAGTTATAAATCATCTTTAATTGTTATGGTATTATTTTGTGGTATTGCAATAATAGGTTCAAAAGCAGTTACATATGGACCAATTATAATATGCACAATGGTTGGAATGATAGCACTTTCTACATTTAATTATGACGAAATAGCAAAATCAAATAAATATGTTTTGACATTACCAACAAATAGAAAAGAAATAGTAAAATCAAAGTATATTTTAGCAATAGGATCAGCTATAGTAGGTGGAATAATAGGTGTAATAATTACAATATTAGTTGCAAACATAATGAATTACATAAAACCAGAAGATATGATAAATATAGATTATAAAGGATTACTTATTTCTACAGTAGGAGGAATGTTTGGTATAGCTTTGATACAATCAATTCAAATACCAAGTATATACAAATGGGGAGCAGAAAAAGGAAGAATTCAAATGTTTATATTAGTGTTTGGTATCGTTGCAATAGTATCAGGAATAGCATTTTTATTTATAAAAATGAACATAAATATAAATATAGAAATAATAGAAAACATTATAAACAATTATGGAATGCTTTTACTTATAGCAGTAATTGTGTTAATGTACTTTGTTTCTTATAAAATATCATGTAAAGTTTATAATAAGAAAGAAGAATAGAAAGTGATTAACAAAAAACAAGTAAGAATATAAAAAATTGAATATATGATTAAATTCCCGCAAGTTTATTAAATAAATAGTAGCATTGAAATAAACTTGTGGGAATTTTATATTACAAAACTGTAAGATAAATGCAAACTAAAACAATACTAAAAAAATAAATAATAATATATAATATTGATAAAAAACGGAGTAATAATATGAATAAGAAAAAACTATTAGAAGAATTAGTAATTATATTTTGGATATTTATAATAGGAAGCATATTAGGATATATTTTTGAAATGATAGTAGTTTTATTTCAAAAAGGTTATTTTGAATCAAGACAAGGTTTAATATATGGTCCTTTTACACCTGTATATGGAATCGGAGGAATAGCTTATTATATTACTTTCAAACTCATAAAAACAAGAAATAAAGGGAAAGTATTTTTTGTTTCAATGATATTGGGAGGACTAACAGAATACATAGCATCTTATGTTCAAGAAAAAGCATTTGGAACAATATCATGGGATTATTCATATTTGCTATTTAATCTAAATGGTAGGACAAGTTTATTACATTGTACTTATTGGGGAATTGCAGGGATATTATATATTTTGTATATAGAACCTAAAGTAGAAAAAATGAGAGCAAACATAAATAAAATAAATTTTAAAATATTAACATCTGTACTTTCTATATTTATGGTATTTAATATAACAATTTCTTGTCTTGCAGCTGAGAGACAAAAAGAAAGAAGAAATAATATTGAAGCAGAAAACAAAATTGACATATTTTTAGATAACTATTATCCAGATGAATATATGGATAAGATTTTTGCAAATAAGAAAAACAAATAATATTTATAATTATCCAAAAAAGTGATATAATGCCTAAGTGGAGGAAAATATTATGTATAAAATTCTAATTATAGAAGATGACATTGAAATAAGAGAAGAGCTAAAAATATTATTGCAAAATAGTGGTTACGAAGTAAATACAATTACAGACTTTAATAATGTAGAAAATCAAGTGTTTGAAATAGATAGCCATTTAATTTTACTTGACATTAATTTACCAGAAAAAAGTGGATATGAGATTTGTAGTAAAATAAGAGCAAAATCAAAAATTCCAATTATTTTTGTAACAAGTAGGAATAGTTCAATGGATGAATTGAAAGGAATAATGATAGGTGGAGATGACTATATAGAAAAACCATATAATGTACCAATTTTACTTGCAAGAATACAAAATTTACTAAATAGATTATATTCTGAAAGTGATAAAAGAGAAAGCAAGATAGAATTTAGAGGAATTACATTAGACATTTTAAAATCACAGATGAGGTATAAGGAAAAATCAATAGAGTTAACAAAAACAGAAATAAAAACTATTTATTACTTATTTAAAAATACAGATAAAATCATACCAAGAACGGAAATAATTGATTACTTATGGGATAATGAGGTTTATGCAGATGATAACAGTTTAAGTGTAGTAATAACAAGAATAAGAGAAAAACTAAAAGAAATTGGAGTAGAAAATTTAATAGAAACAAAGAGAGGACAAGGATATAAATTATGAAATTTACCAAGTATATAAAAGATAAAATAAATTATATATTGGGTTTTATAACATATTGCATAATTATTGTAGGATATATGAAAGCTATGAAAATAGAAAACGATGCCATTATTATAATAGTAACAATATCTTTTATATTTTCTATAATTATACTAATTTCAAATTATTTGAGTAAAAATAAATACTTAAAAGAAATAAATAAAATTATGGATGGACTAGATGAAAAATATCTAATATCAGAAATAATTAAAAGGCCAACCCGAGAAGAAAATTTAGCACATTATAAAATTTTAAA
>ENA-OPBF01001240-OPBF01001240.1-human-gut-metagenome-genome-assembly--contig:-NODE-1240-length-17353-cov-6.021852_pt1 | contig 17353 bp, 21 predicted proteins | sample MGYA00241067_ERZ501450 | MGnify/ENA primary metagenome ERZ501450 (study PRJEB25962, sample SAMEA2042516) | human gut metagenome | biome: human gut; feature: human-associated habitat; material: faeces... | reverse complement strand
ACGTACTATTCTTGTTGAGTTGTCAACACGTGCGCTTCTGCTTTCGAGCGTTGCTTGTATCAGTTTCACGGTCACTCCTATTCAATTTGTAACGTTTGTAACGATGTAACGTTCGATTTCCTATTCCAGTATTCTCTATATTCTTTTTTTTCTTTTAGAAGTTTGGAATTGGCGGCGATTTTAGCGTTACATCGTTACATAGCTATGTTTACCTGCGAAAACCTTGTAACGTTTGGGATTTTTCAAACGTTACAAAACGTTACAAACGTTACAAACTGCGAACACACGTACTATTCTTGTTGAGTTGTCAACACGTGCGCTTCTGCTTTCGAGCGTTGCTCCATTTTTAAGAGCAACATTCTCTCTAACCTTCGCAGTCCATGTTCTACGGGCGTAAGGTGAGCGCTCACCGCTGTCATCGCACCATTGCTTGTATTCGCCGTAAACGTTTTCAATCGGACGGTTAACGAGCTGTTCGCCCGTGATTCCGCAATCCGCAATCCAACGGACAACGGAATCGTTATTAAGCCTGACCTCTTCCACCTCTGCCGCCATATCGGGGATGGTGGTGAGCGTGCCGCGACGAATCAAGTCACCCAGCGCCATAAGCCCCAGCAGCGCCCCGCGCTCTATGACTTCCGGCTGTGCCAGCTTCTCGGCTATATGCGGATCGTAGCCATCCGTGCCCGGCGAGAACCGTTTGCGGAACGGGATGAAGGCCAAGCGCCTGAAGATGCCGTCCGTGGTATCCGATAGGCGCGGTACCGAGTTCATGGAGAACACCATAGACGCGCTCGGTCGGAACTCGTAGCCGTCGCCGTTCTTAACGTCCGTGTAGATGGCGTCGCCGGTGACCAGCTTCTTGAACATGGAAAGCTCGTCTCCGCGCAAGAAACCGTCCGGGATATCGTCACCGAGGTTGGCGAGCTTTCCGACAACGCGCCCCGCCTGGAACCGATGTCCCAAGGTCGCAATGTCCAGACTCGACGTGTTCTCGGTGCCTAGGATTGATCGCAGCCAGTTCAGATAGGTCGATTTGCCGTTGCTCGCCTTGCCGCTCGCGCCGCCCGCCTTGCCTATGAGCATGGGCGATTGGCTGAGCACGCGCCGCGAGCACATGCAAGCTCCTATGACCTCCTGCATGGCTAGCATCGTCGCGCTGTCGCCGTTGCTGATTGATTCCAGGAACTCGTCGGCGGCGTTGCGCCTGACGCTAAAGTTCAAGTTGACGGGCAGTGTTGCGATTATGTACATGGACGGGTCTGGTTCGACCTCGCATTCCTCCAGCACGTCATAGGTGCAGTTGGCGAACTGAACGTAATAGCCGCCGTCGAACTCGCGGTCGCTGGTCACGCTCGGTGCCATGTCCATGATGTAGCTGGCGACTTCCGCTTTGTCCTGCTTCTTAGCATCATCGGCTAGGTTGAGCGTGCAACGGTTGATAGCTCGTGTACCGAACTCCCATTTGCGACCCGTCCACACAGCTGGTGCGCCGTCGATTTTTCTTGCGTGGTTCTCTGACATTACCATCTTGGCAAGCTCGTTTGTGAGTATGCCGCCGCGCTTTCCGCGCGGTGCCGCCCCTCCACTACCACCACCACTGGAATGCCCAGGTGCGCCGACGGTGCGCCCGTCGTCACTTGGTTTGTATCCGATGCCGCCGCCCTGCTCGTATTTGCACGCGCTCTTTACGATGCGGTCGATATCGCGTGAGTCCATGGGCGGTTTGCAACGCATGAAGTTCGCGCCGAGTACGGCATTGTGAATCTCTTCGTCTGAGCGCCCGATGCTTCTAAGGTGGCTCGCATAGCGGAAAAGCGTCTTGTCGCGCTCTCCAGACTTGATTTCGGCTGGTAGCGAAAACTTGCCGTTCTCCTTGCGCGCGTTAACCTCGTCCGAACCGTTGCGCTGGATGTAATCGAGGAAGTCGTATACGTTATCGTCGGCGGTGGCTATGTCCACTTCCCAAGGCGATGCGATCCATTCGTACATCTGGCCGTTGGGATGTATGGAGCCAGCCGCGACGACGAATGAGCCGTCACATCGCACATCCACGCCCAAGGTCGAGTTAGTAGATGGATGGATGTTCGTACGACCAGTCCTAAAGAAGTAGTGCCTGCCGCCGCTGCCGGTGACGGCAATGGGCGTGTCTGGCAGCTCGCCGTGGGTTGTCTCCCATTCCTTGAGCGTCGCAAGACCGTCCTTTGAATCCGACACATCGAAATCGAGTACGAGCAGACCGCCGCTCGGCGCTCCGCACGTGATTCCGATGTTTGCGTTCGGATGTTCAGTCCAGTAGTTGATTACATTGTCTGGGTTGTCCGTCCAGTCATTCAGGCCGTGGCGTGCCTCCGATGCCGGGACCTTTCCGCGCGGGGCCACCGGAAAGACGGCAAACCCGGCGCGGACGTATGAAAGCGCTGTCCTTCCCAGCTCGGATAGGCGCGATTCGCGTTCATCCATCGTATGGAACTCCTAGAATCTCACATATCCGGCGTGCCGTGTCCCGCTTGTAGCAGAACTCGAACCTTACGCCGTGCTCCTTTTCGAGCGTGCCGATGATACGGGCAACGGTGCGCCCGTTCATCGGCTTGCTTCGGTACTTGACGCATTTGCTCCCGCGATCAAACGGGTTGCACCTGCGGCATTTGCGGCAAACGTAGCTCTTCCATTTGCACAGCTTCGAGCGGTCGTTGAACTCGGGGTGTTCCTCCACGAGTATTACCAGGCGGTAGCCATCTGCTCGCGCCCTGTCGCACTCGCGGACGAACCTCGCGTGGTCGCGCCCGATGTTCCCCGCCACCTCCTGGACATCCTTCTTGGTGTCGATGGAGATATTGGAGCCTTCGAGCATGTAATCGCCGAACGGTAAGGCGGTAGCCCTAGGCGCGAACTCCACGCCATGGGCTACCATCCATTTTTCTATGTTGCTGTGCTTGGACTTCTGTTGCCGTGAATCTTCGATAATCACGATTAGTTGAACGGAATGGGGCCAGCGTAGACGTTAGCCGCAGGAGCCGCCGCCACCGCCGCAGGAGTAGTGGAGGGGGCGCTACCGCCGTCGAGCTTCTTGGTATCGCGGGGCTTCACCTTGCCGTCGCGAACGTCCTGAACGGGCACTACCTGACATACGTTAAGGCGCGTCTTGACCTCGCCGTTGTACTCGTACTCTTCCTCTTTGAGGTTGATGCCGACGAGACGGTTTGTGAACATGTCGAGACGTCCAGCATCCCACGCTGCGAACGGGTCAAAGCCGGGATTCGATGCCTGGATTGCTTCGAGACGGCCCTTGAGCATACCCAGCGCCGTGTCCTTGTAGCTCAAGAAGAAGTGGTGGGCGTAGGGGTGCGACTGTCCCCAATCATCCGAGTAGTAGTTCGCAAACTCTCCCTCGGCAATGTCGAAAACGGCTTCGACATACTGCTTTGCATCGTTGTCCTCGAGCGACACGAGACGCGCGACATAGCCGCCAGGTGCGGGACGCTTGAAATCGCCCCCGTCTGCGGTCGCGGTCACACTGCCCCAGTTGACGTTACGCATGTTTGTTCCTTTCCGCTACGGTTCGTAGCTTTTCCTCAAAAAGGCGGTCGCGCTTATCGAAGCATTGCGGTACCTCGCCCAGCGATGCCCTTAAAGCATCGAAGGTTCGGTCTGCCGCCACGTCCGGGTCGCAACCGCCCTGTATCAACTGTTGGTATCTGTCCTCGCAAAGACGCTCCATCTCCGCGAGGGTTTCGTTACTCGGTATCTGCACCATCCGGCTCAACGTCCTTGATGGGCTTCATGCCCCAGTACTCGCGCAATGCGGTATCTACTGCCTTTAGGTCGTTGTCCATTTGCAGTGGAAGCATTCCGGGAGGTGACTTGAACGGTTGCCCATTGGTCATGAACTCATAGCTTTCCCCATTGCTTAAAGACATGAGCGCAATGGTGAACATTCCGATTAGCTTCACCTTTTCATTGAGCAGCTTGCCGATTGTCGCAGGCTCAACGTTGCCCATGTTGTCGCGTTCGAGGTGCATCATGATATAGACCACGCGATCATCGTTGCCATCATCCATGATTCCAGTGATGAACATATACACCTTGTTAGCGATGCACTTATAGACCTCGTACTGGTCGCGCATTTTTTCAGCTCCGTAGCTGTAGCGCATATAGAGGTCTGTGATTAGATAACCGAAATCGTCAACAACCAAAGCCCTGCAATCTTTGTCATTCATGACCCATTTTGTAACGGTGTCAAAATTGCGCGATGCAGCGGTTTTTAGGTTGTTCTTAAAAGGCAAGGGCTTGCGAATAGTTTGGATCACATGCAATTCGTCGCGCGCGAAGTTGCGCATTGACGATGATTTACCAGACCCCGGCTCGCCCATGATTAGAACTGGTACGCTCATTCTTGCTCCCTTCGTAATATGAATCCGGCACATGTTCTGATTCGACCGTCAAGTGCATTGCATATGGCAGATTTAGTTACTCCGAGTAATTCAGCCGCCGCACGTTCGCTTTCAAATGTCGCTAGGTGTTCACCATCAATGGATATAAGGGCAATCCGCTTATAGCGTTTATGCTTGCTCCACTCATTGTTGTATTGGGATGAACACCATTCGAGATTTGAAGTGCTGTTGTTCTGCTTGTTTTCGTCGATGTGGTTCACATACGGCAGGTTGAGCGGGTTCGGGATAAATGCTTCCGCTACTAGCCTGTGCGCCGTTTTTGTAACCTGTTCGCCATCATGAGATAGGCAATAGAAGTCATAGCCAGTAAATCTGTTGTGCTTCTTTTCCAGCACCCAACGATGACTGTTTCTTATGTTCCTTACATCGCCGTAGTTACTGACCTCATAGCTCGTTTCAAGCCCTTTCACTGGCTTCCAGATGATTTGCGAGCTATCGCCCATTACTCGACCTCGCCCGTAAGCAGCGCGGAAGCGGCAGCACCGAGGTTGTTACCGAGCGCGTCAATCACTTTGGGCAGCTGTACGCGGACGGTCGTGCCGGTCATCATCGGCGGCTCGCAACGCTCGACCAGCTCGCAACCATCTGGCAACTCTCCATCGGCAATCGCAGCTTCAAGAACCAAATCTGGCTTTACGGTGACAAGGCGATTGAGCGTATCTAATCCGCCATCGGACGTGCGAAGCCACTCGACGAACTCCTGCGCGTTGGCGATGGATGGGAAATGACCGACTTTCGGCTTGCTCATTCGCGCCGAGATCGTGCCGACCTTCTGACCGTTCACGGTTAGCTGCTTCTGGGTTACGCCGAATGACATGAAGTCATCGCGCATCTGCGCATCGACTTCCTCGCGCACCTGCTTCTCGGCCTGCTTAACGGCCTTGCCGAAAGCGGTGATGACCGCCAATCGCTCTTCGTTACTCACGTTCTGCATCGCTAACCTCCTCGCAAATAGGCCGTTCTAATAAGATGGATGATTCCTCCACCACTGGGAACTCATGCACGTGGCAATCGTCCTCGCCGCCGAAAAGGGCTCCATTCGCTCCCTTGCTCACGGCAAGCGCCGTCTCCCTGTCCTTGAAAACGCCAATGGGCGTGTAGCCTTGGCTGACCACGTAAACCTTCATAATTCTCCTAATTTAGATATCTTGACCTGTACAAGCGTACTACCTCGCGCTCAGCTTCTGACTTTGTCGCATCTGGACTGACGGTATACAGCAGCCTACGCACGCGGACGATTCCTGCGGGACTGTAACGTTCGTCGTCGGTAACCTTCGATGCGTACCACGCTCCGTTTTTGCGCTCGACAGACAAACCCATGAATGACATGATTCTCCTAGTAGTACATGCCGCTCGGCGCAGTTCCTTCGATAAGTCCTGCTATAGCTATGAGCGTGACCATCAGGACGACGCAAGCGACCGTCTGGGTTCGCTCGCTCAATCCGTGCCACCACGCGCCTAGGTTCTCGGCTGCATCGAACAGGCAATTTCCGATATAATCCATCTGAGACCTCCTTTCTGTATGGTCTTGAGCCGTTTCCCGTGTTGGTAGCCCGTGGAACGGCTTTTTTAGTTTTCATTCATCCAGCGGTCGAACTCGCTCACGCTGATTAGTGCGTTGCGTTTTCCGCAGGCCTTGAACTTCAAGCGCCCAGCCTTGTGCTCCGCATACAATGTTGATCGCGGTACGCCCGAATAGAGCGCCGTCTGACGGACCGTGTACGCCATTTGCGGTTTCAGCCCGGCGGCAATAGCGAATTGCAGCGCTCGACTTTGTATCTCTTCCATGCTTCACCTCCTAGAGCCGCCAGCGCGATACTGCCTAGGTACGCAATCAAAAGGGGCTATACAAATTTCCTTATGACACGGCAGTACCGCGTTCGCGGTTCTATAAGTGCGCCCCAGCGCCATGCGGTACGTATCCTGATTTGCTTATAGGCGGACTGAGAACTAATCGAGAACTTACGATGACTTGATTAGCGGATACGCACCACGTGACGCTGGGGCTTGATATGGGAAAACACGTGGGATACGCGGTCATTTCCTACCGCGCTACGGCTCTCCACGCTTACCGCCAGCCCGTAGGCTGGAATCTTGGTTTCGCCTAGCCAGCTCAGGCTAGACTCGCGTATTACGCTGTCCTTCCTTCCGATACCTTGCAGGGCATCGGCAAAGGCTCTATGCGGTTCTCAAGGGTCGCTATCTCCCTTTGCGTCCCGCTCGCACCGTACTGGCGAGTGTGGTTGGCCCGATCGCAGGAGGCATGTTCACGTAGAGAGGTTCGTGATTCGCCAGTGCGGCGCGTGCGAAACGCAGTTGGTAAATAAGTGGTTGGTTACAACCTAATTACGTTTAACGTAATCGTTGCCGTAAATAAAAAAGCCGATAGCATCAACGAGAATCGGCTTCGAAGTATCAGATAGGTTCCGATACATTGATTTAAGCTCAGACAATCGAAACTCTGCTGGGTTCAACTCTCGCTGAGCATATGTAACTCGTGACAATCCGCAGGCACTACCAGCATCTTCACATGTCATGCTGGATGCCTTGCGTGCTGCACCGAACTTTTCCTCATGCATTGGCTCCTCCTCTCTTCTTACCGGGTTTAGTGTAAACCGTAATTATGTTAAATACAACGAACAATATGAAAAATATTTTTAACATAATGTATAATTGAGTAAACACGTAAAGGTCTCGCCGAAATGGGCAAACGTTGCCATGAATAAAGTGCGAGTTGAAGAATACCAGCGTTGGTTGGACAAGTTCACTGCGGCTCAGGCTCACGTCTCGCATATCATCATTCTCAATCTCGTCAACTGTGCGAGACTTCACGATGTGGACGGCATTTCTTTTATCGATGCAAAACAAAAAAATGCCCCTCCCCACCAGAAGGTGGAGAGGGGTTATAAGTGACGAACGTTTTTTATTAGTAGGGGTTGCATCCGTATGTTAGTGCTGCAACATGGGATGCGTCGATGCTAATCATCGGCGGGTGCCGTCTGACACGTAGCATTGCAGGCGGTCGAGCGCATAGCCGTAGATGCCAGCGTAGTCATCGCCGCCGTAGGTGGAGCCGTCATCGCAGACCTCGTCCCAGTAGCCAACGTGAGCGACGTCCTGGCTACGGTAGTAGACCTGACGGTAGTCACCGTTAGGAGTGATGTAATACATCTGAACTCCGTCGATGGTCTGTCCCCAGATGCCTGCCATGCCGTTTACGGAATCGTTGTAGTTTGCTGTCTGCACCCAACCTAGCCACCCGCTCTCTTTGGTGTGGACGCGATAGCGAAGTGTGCCGCTATCCACCCACGCGATGAGCATGTCGTGGTGTCCGTATGGCATACCGGCGAAGCCATCGGAATTGGAGTCGTTGAAGTTGGTCACAGCGTCATTCCACGCGCCGTAGCGGTTGTGGAGGGCGTAGTGGATGTTGACGCTCTTGCCCGTGGACTTCGGGAAACTAGTGCGAGTAGCAGAAGTGGAGGGCTGGTACGTTCCTCCATTGCCATCAGTCGGCGCGATGGGAGCGACATAGCCGGAACCGAGGTAAGCTGCTACCGCCTGCTTGAACTCCCACCAGCTCTTACCGTACTGTGCGAAGTAGCCATTGGGGTCGGTATGATCGCTGCCTCCCCAGCGCTGAGCTGCTTCATAGTGGGAAAGCAGGCGTGACGTATCCCAACCGTGGGCTCGGAGCTCATCGCCAGCCCACTTCACTGCCTCGTTCCACTGCTTGGCAAAGTCGGCTGCATTGGTGGCATGGGCCAACTCGATACCGATAGTGGCGTAGTTTCCATTACCAACGTGCCAGCACAAGCGGTTTTCGGGCACGGTGTTGTACACAATGGAACCGTCAAGCTCCATGACGTGATGGACGGCGTATGTATCATTACGCGACCACAAAAGCGTATGGTTGTAAGCTGAAGCTCCAGGGTTCGCCGTCTCATGGATGACGAGGTATGACGCATTGAGGTAGCCATGACCGTTTGACACGTACTTATTGACGCTTTGGTAGGCTTCCGCGCCGCACGGTGCGGCAAGGGCCGCTACGAGGGCGAGAGAGACGGCGAATGCGCTGCGGAGCGGTAGCTTTCGCTTAGTCTCGGTCATTCGCTCCACCCGCTTTCATGCGGGCTGCATCGACCGACTGCTCCGCTGCGGCATAGATTGCTGCGCTGATAACGCCGCACACCGTGCCGACTATAGCGACAGTCTCGTTACTTGTAGTGATGCCAGCGATGCTTGCGGCGATGCTGCCGAGAAAGGCGGCAAGGCAAAGCCAGAACTTGCGACTGGTCAGCTTGCGGACAATATCTTCGGTAGTCATATGACTACCCCCTTTCCGCGCACACTGGCGCATTTAGGATTTCTTGGTAGTACTGCGTCCCGACACCGTTGCCGCCGAGTGCGTGGTACGCCGTATAGACCTGCTCGGTCTCGCGCTTGCGATCGTCAGGGCAATAACCTTTCTCGACCGTGCGCTCGTGAATGTCGTAGAGCCTGCTTCTGAGCAGGGTCTTGGTTCCCTCTTGATTGGCAAGGATTAGGCTGTATAGCCGCTTCAGTGCCACCAGAACAGCACCCAAAAGAGCTGCGACGAACCACGACATTGCCGAGTCGATGATTGCTGCGTCCATCGCATCACCTCCTTTCCACGGCAATATCGGGCCACCGTCCCCCGCGTATTTAATGCAAAAATCCCAGACGTAACGCGGCGGTCTACCATGCGAAACGTCTGGGATTTTCGAGAGATTGGATTGTCAAAATGCTGTTTTCCACCGCCACCGCCGAGTACATGGGAGACAAGGGCAAGAGCCTGCGCGCCACCACGCTGGAGGGCTATCGCAGCGCCATAAGAGGCTTAAGATGTACCTGAGCTGTGTGCAACAAGACACCACGAGGATACTGATTGCCAATGAACAGCTAGTTGACGGATTCCAGGTTATCCGGCTTGGCGTAGATCCATGTGACGCTACCGTTGAGCGAATTTGTCTTTGAATGAGTGGATATGCCTGCGTAGACGTATATATGCACGTCGTCGGCATTTTTGCCGGGGATCCATATCTGTCCAGTGTTATTGCTCTGTTTATGCGAGAGCGTGCTATAAAAATTGAATTCCGGTCGGAATTTGTACGGAATGACATTCGGAATCTTCCATGGTGCCCCAGGGTCTACTTGGTTGATGTCAATGACCGTGAGTGTCGCTATGCCGCCTCTGGCGTAGAACACTACCTCACCGTAGTTCTTATCGGAATAAAGCCAATAGAACGAGTTCTGAAATACTGATTCCCCGACGGACTCGAGCGAGGCCACTGGGTCAAAGAGTGCCACAGGCGTGCCGACACTGATGCCGTTCAGCGGGATGCGCCAGAGCTTGAGGTCGTTAGATGTCGTCCCGGGGTCTGCAGCAGTCCCCGTGCTGGGCGTACCCTTGATTACGACCGGATTGATGGACTCGATGCCAGCTGCGGTCTTTGCGTAGCGGGCCACAATCAGGTCGTTGCGCTTCTGACCCTGCGTGCCGCTCTGGACGGTCAGGTGCGTCGCCGCCTGGTTCCAGAAGCGCTTGCCGCCGACCATACCGACACCGGTGCCGAGCGTCGCGCTGTTCGCGCTCGCCATCGTGAGCTTGAAGTCGTCGCCGTACTTCAGCACGCAATCAGCCTTGCCGATGGTCGCGACGTTGAGCGCCGACAGGTCGTCCGAGCTGATGTGCTTGGTCCCAGTCATGCCGTCCACGATTTCAAATGCCATGCTACTGCTCCTTCGCGTTGCTCATGAACTGCTGGAACTCTCCGTCGTGCTTCGCGGCGAGCTTCTTGTACTCGTCGGTACACGATTTGCACAGCAGGCGTGTAGCCTTGCTGCCGTACTGGTCGAAGCGCTCGACCTCGCGCCAGTCGTTCGCGGCGGCGCTGTTTGCCGCCAGATAAGCATCAGCGCCGCAGCGGTCGCAGACGTAGTGGGTGTAATTCTCGGTCTTTGCCATATTTGACCTCCTATTTAGTCCTTAGCCATGTGTTAGGACCGATGCTCGGTTGCCTCGTCCATGTGCCGCCGAAGTTGTTCGGGTTCGCGCCGCTCGTCTCAACGTAGAAGCCAACTGGGTGCGCAGCGAGGAAGCCTGCTGCGGCAGAGTCGCCCTCGACCGTGATTGACAGGTCGCTTGATCCGTCCCACGTCGCGGAGCCGCTCACAGCGCCAGTTATCGCAACGGTTCTGGTCGAATCAAAGCCCTTGGCCGTCTCAGCGCTCTTCGCAACGGTCGCGCCTGTCATGATGCCGTCAAGCAACGCTTTGTCTACGGCGGACATAAGTCCCGCAGCGTCTTGAGTGGCGTTTTGGTACGTTGTGTCCTTGGCGCTGATTTTCGCGCCATCCAGCGTGATGTTTTTACCCGCTATGAGTGCGTCCTGCTTGGTGGAGATGATGGAGGATAGGTCTGAAGCATCGACATCTGCGTTGAACGTGTAGTTATCCAGCGTCAAGCCCTTGCCAGCGAAATATGCGTGCCCTTCGCCTCCACTGCTTTCGGCAGCGCCCGTTGAGCTCGTCTTGGTGGTGGTATCGCTGCCGACCTCATATGAATAGGTAGCAACGCCGCGCTCGACCTTGACCACTTTCTTGCTCACGGTCGCCGTAACGGTCGTGCCGGTGGAGTTGTCGCGCGCGCTGATGATGTCGCCGACGTCAACGTCCATGTCCTCATGCGCATCGACCTCAACGGTGCCGCTCGTCTGGTATTCGAGCAGCTTCTTCTTGCCCTCTGTCTCAAGTTCGCTGATACTCGCATTCGAGTAGTCGTAGAGCGCGCAGATTTCGTCAATTCCGAAAAGTGTTTGTTTGTGGCTGACGTTGCCGTTCTCGTCCGCGTAGAAATGGACGATTGCGCGGTTTGCGAGTTGACCCGTTCCAGCACACAGAAGGTGGTTTACGCAGCGGTGAACAGATGTGATCGTGAAGTCGAGCAAATCCGAATCGACCTTGTTCGCGTAGTCTACGATGGAAGGCATGGACAGCTCGATATAGCCGTCCATTCTCCTCATCGCCAGCTTTCGTCCGTTTGCTTTGGCAAGAGCCATAAGCCCGCTATATCCGTCGCAAAAGCGCTCGAAGGTGTAACTAACGGTCGAATCGTCAGAAGCAGCCTTGAACAGGCTCTCAAGCCCCATTCTTGCTATCAGCGATGTAAGCACATCGCCCACCTTGCCGTTTACGGTCAGATACCCACTGCCAGAATCAGGCGAAAGCCTGCGCCCCGCCAAGATTCCGTGCCACGTGCGCCCCTTGCACTCGACCGTGCCGGTAGCGCCGCGCCCAGACCCGCGCTTAACCTGGTCGATTACGCCGCCGTATTCGGTTGCGTCGATATAGACCAGCTGTCCCGCAGCGGGGGCGCTCTTCTCCTCCACGGTTAACGTGAGGGCATTCTCGTCCGCGCCGAACGCGACGTCGAGCGTGAAATCTTCAATCTCACGGACGTTGCCGAGCTTGGTATCAGCTACCACTAGCACCACGGCGGCTCGCCCTCCTCCTCGTACCACGTGAGGTCAAAACCAAAGCTCATGTTCCATGCGACCTCATGCGAGCCAGTCGGTATCGGCTCGAAGATATACTCGCCGCTGCCCAGCCCGCTACCACGGTGCGCCTTTGCGAATGCGTCGATAACAGCTCCGTTAGCATCCGTGATAGTAACGGTGCGCGAAATCGGGTCGATAGTCATGTAGCCACCATATGGCACGGTCGCGTCGACCTTGTACCAGTTCTCGCCGATACGGATTGCAGGGTTTACCGCCGTGCCGTAGATGGTCAGCTTTACGGGACTTTCCAACCACTCACTAGCTTCGATGTATGACGTGGTAAGCGGGATGCCTAGGTCATAAGGCAGGTCATAGGGCAAATCGAGGTATTCATAGCTATCAGCGCTCACGGTAAGCGGCAAATACTCGACCGTATGCGGCTTTCGCCAAAAGCCGTCGAGCAGCACGACCGTGAGCGTCATGGTCAAGACAACCTCGTTGATGTCAGACGGCTCAGCCTTCACGATATATGCGCTTTGGCTCCAACCGTCCGCGATGATGGTTCCGGGCGTGCCCTCCATCATGTCGCGGTCCGCCACGCGCCTTAGCGTGTTCGCACTGGCGCGGTCGAGAACTTTAAGCTCAATATCGCATTCCCGCGCATCGCGCGAAATGCCTGAAAGCGAGCGGTAACCAACCGTATAGCTCCATGCCCTGCCGCGAATCGACGCAGCAGTGCCAGCGAAAACGCCGTCAGCGTCAAGCTGCACATGGATGGAGCCTGTGCCCGAGACGTACTCAAGCTTACGCATAGGCAACCGCCCTCCTTACCTTGCGCCCGAAATCGCTCTCGCCCATGACGGGCGTGCATTCGGAGATGATCGCGGGGAGATTTTTACCGAGCCAGCCGATAACAGCCGCCGCCGATTCATCGCGCGATGCCGATACATCCATAGCCACTCGCGCTGCAGCGGACTTGATGCCGCTCACGCCGCGAGAAGAAGCGCTGAAGTCAACGGGTCGCGCGACAAGCGCGTCGTGAACAGTACCCATAGCCCTCTCAGCCATTGCAGCGGTGGAGGAAGCGGCACCGACAATCGACTTTCCGAAGTCGCCCATGAGCGCCTTACCGGAGTACGTGGTGTAGCCATGTCCCGAGAATGGGCCCCATTTAGCGGGCGAGAACGGGAACAGGCCTCGGATTGTCTCGACCGCGCCCTCCACGGAAGATGCCACGGAGCCGATTGCGCTCTCGATGCCGGACTTGAGGCCGTTGAGAATCGACTTGCCCGACTCGACCAGCCAGGAGCCAGCACCTGAGAAGAATCCGACGATCTTGTCCTTGATTCCTGTGACGGTCGTGTATACGGAGTCGATTCCACTGGTCGCAGCACCCCTGATGCCGTCCCAAATTGAAGAGAACGCCCACTTGATGGCGCCCCACGTACCGGACCACACGCCGCTGATTGTGCTGAGAACCGAGCTGATGATGGACGACACAGCGCCAATCGCCGCGCTGACTATGCTTTGGATGCCAGTCCACACGGTCTCAATGATGGACTGAATGCCCGTCCACACGCCATTCCAGTTGCCGTTGATGGCAGCGAGGACAGTGCCAATGACAGCGTTGATGACCTGCATCACGGTCGTGATGATTGCCTCAATCACTGGCCACACGGTGGAGATTAACGCCGAGATTGCCGAGCAGGCAACGGTGAACGCCGCGAGAATCACCGGCCATACGGCCTGAACGACGCTGCTGATGATGTTCAGCGCGACAATGAGAACGCTCGTTATCACCTGAGCGACCCGCATGAGAACCTGGATAATCTGCGCGACAGCGGGAAGTACTGCCGCAATAATCTGCCCAATGAGAGGTGCTACGGTCGCAATAACCTGCATTACAGCTAGCGCGATGCCTCCGAGCGCTGGAAGCAATTGACCGGTCACCAGCTCAGCCATGGTGCCGAACACATCTGCGAATGTCGGCGCGAGCGTCTGTATGACCTGCCCGACAGATTCAATGACCGGCTGGAATCCTGATGCTAGGGCGGATGCCGCCTGCATGACGGAGCTGCGGAACCCATCGCTCGTCGTCATCATGTAGGCAAATCCTGCGGCAAGCGCGGCGATTACGCCTACGGCGATACCGACGGGACCAATAAGGGTTGCTATGGCTCCTCCGCCAGTCTTGATTGCCGAGAACAGTCCGCTGACTGGGCCGGATGCCGAAGAGAACGCACCAGCCATATCGCCTGAAATCATACTGGCAAAGGCACTTACATTGCCGATTCCAGTTTTAGCAGCGCCAGCGAACCCCTTGATTGCAGCTGTGGCGGTTTTTACATTTTCAAGCGCCGTCGTGAACCCACTGATTGCTGATTTTGCCGCGATCAACCCGGCGGCAGCTCCAGCGACTTTGACGAGCGCGTTGCGTACGTTCTCGCAAACGGTCGTGATGCCGCCAGACTTCTCGATGAACTCGTTAACAGCGTCGGCAGCGCCCTTGACCTTCAGCGCCAAATCCTCTGGCCATGTCGCGGTGAACGTTTCGCCAGCAAACTCCTTGACGCTATTTATTGCATTCCTGACGGCGTCGATTGCTGGGTCGATAGCCCCTCGGATACCACGTCCGAGAATGTCAATGTTTCGGCCCAGCGTCGAAAAGGTTCCAAACGCCCCATCCAGGCGCTGAATCATTCCGATGAAGCGCTTTACGGAACCGACGATATTCTCGATAACGCCCTTCACGCGCTCGATGCCAGCGGCAGCCACGTCGCCGATTACGCTGAACGAGCTGGAGAACTTGTTGATAGCACCGGAAATGTTCGTCGCGCCGATCGCGTCGATTACCTTTTGAAGCGCCTTCGAGATTCGGTTCGGGATGTTGTCGAGCGCAGTTCCGATGCCCTGCGTCGCGTCCTTCGCCTGCTGGGCGAACGATGCGAAGCCGTCCACGCCCTCTTGGTCTAGTTTCAGAACGGCTGCGTTGAAATCATCCATCGTAATGGAGCCGTCTTTTAGGGAATTGTACAGGTCTTTAGAGTTAGCGGTCGGGCCAATAAGCGCCTTCGCCACCTGGTTGAGCTGTCCGGGCATTATCTCCTGCAGGGACTTCCAGTCCTGCATTTCCGGGATGCCCTTTGACAGGATTTGCGAGTACTGCTGCATCGCACGGGATACGTCCGCCGTCGATGCGCCCGATGCAAGGCACATGTCGTTGAACGCGATACCGAGGTTCGTAGCCTCGTCAAGCCCTCCGCATAGAGGAGCGAGCTGCTGCACCATGCCCGTAAGCGCGGGAAGCGACGTCGGGAGACCGTCAATAGAAGCGCTCATCTTCTTGATTGATGCGCTCGCGTCGTCGCTTGAGTACCCTAGGTTCTTCATGACCTTGGGGAAGTTGTTCATTGTGTCGACGCGCCCGATTGCGCTCCCCAGAGAGTTTGAGATAGCATTGAACGCCTTGCTCGTGACGCTCGAAACAAGGCCCATGACCGCACCGGCCTTGGCGGAGAGCCCGGAGCTGAACTTGCCGCCAGCGTCTGAGCCTGCCTTGCCGCCAATCTTGGATGCGCCGGAGAAAGCGCCGTCAAGCTGGTCGGCGATTGATGATGTCAGGTTATCGAATTTCGGCGTGAGCAGAACGGAGCCGCTCGCCACATCAGCCATTCAATCACCTCTGTTCGCCCTTTCCCTCCATCTCTACCGCGGTGGCTGAGGGCCGTCGGGGAGCGAAAAGCAGCTCGTCCACCCTCACCTTGCTCACATCGAGATGGTTCTTTTTTTCTTTCTTCTTTGATGCCTTCGGGCGCGGTATCGGCTTGGGCTTCCTGCCCTTGCCGCCTCCCAACCCGTAGGCGATATTTGCGAGCTGGTCGGAGATGAGCGCTAGGATGTACGTCTGCTCATCCCATGCCAGCTCTGGGTGTAGGCGTTTCAGCGTGCGCGACGATAGGGGGAGCTGGACGGCAAGCACGGCGATAGCGCCGAACTCGCCCGCGTCCATCAAACCGTCTAGGTTCAGGCCGTAATACTGCTGGAAATCGGCGTAAAGCTCGTCTCGCCCGTCGAGCAGGACGGGAACGAGCGCAGCTAGTTTTTTACTTCGATGCCCTCGAAAAGCGCATTCTCGATGCGCATGATTTCCTCGAAGTCCTCATAGCCCATTTTGGCCTTTACGACCGCGCACACCTTGTCGTCGACCTTGCCGCCGAAAACGAAATCGTAGAGCGCCAGAGCGTCGGAAATCGGAGCGTCCTTGCCCTCGTTCGCGTATTTCTGGAACTTGCCGAACATGCGGATGAACTCGCGCGACTTGATGCGCCGCATGTCGATTCGGTACGTCTCGCCCTCGAACTCGACGTCCTTCTCATAGGGTTCCTTGGTGTCCTGGACTACCTTGAAATTGGGCTCGCGGTTCATGTAACGGGCCGTGATTGCCTCGCGCTGGTTCTCCTTTGCGGTCGCGTACTCGCGGAGCTGCTCGGGGGACATGTATTCGATATTCATTTGAATCCTTTCGGTAGGCTCATGGAGGACGGTGGCAACGGCTCTAGCGCCTACTACCAGAGCCGCCGTCGCCGCCCTCCATGCGAAATGGGCGGTCTTTTGTCGTTGCTGTCGCTATGCGGATACGGTGGTGGTGTCGTAGATGTACTCGCGCATGGTGTCTCCGGCGAATGCGTTGGAGGGCAGGCACTTGATGGTGGGCGAGTAAGCTGCGAGATCGGAGTTGTTCATCTCCATGTCATCGCGCTCGACGATCACGCCGTTGGGAACGACGACGCGCTTCACCTTGGTGTCGGAAACTACGCAGTCAAAGATATAGAGGTGCGATGCGGTGAAGTTCTTGTTGTGGCGCACGGTCGTGGTGCCCTTGCTGTCAGTAGTGACGTTCGCGTCGCCGTAGACAGACTTCAGCACGGAATCGCGAGTTTCGAGGAAACTGACCTCGATGGTCTCGCCGAAGCTGGACATGGGAGAGGCCACGATAGCGCCAGACCAATCAGAGATATCGTCGGTGTCGGTATCGGTGGCAATTGTGATGCCGTCCTCGGAGATGTAGCCAAGCGATTTGAGCGTGGTCTGGGACTTGCAAAGCTCAGCAAGGGTCTTTTTCATATCGAGGAACAGGGTCGGGTCGGTACCGGCGGGTGCGACACAGGCGTAACCGCCCTCGCGGCCCTTGGCGATACCGAGGTTGGAAGTATCGAGCATGGATTCAGCCATGTTGCAATTCCTTTCTCATGGAAAAGCCGCCACGCTACGGGCGCGTGACGGCGTAGAAATCGAGTTGATAGCGTTGCGACCCGCTATCTGGGTCTGGGAAGGCGTAGATGCCGCCGACGGAGAACGAGCACACGGTGGGGCACGTCT
>ENA-OPBF01001235-OPBF01001235.1-human-gut-metagenome-genome-assembly--contig:-NODE-1235-length-17376-cov-3.767854_pt1 | contig 17376 bp, 6 predicted proteins | sample MGYA00241067_ERZ501450 | MGnify/ENA primary metagenome ERZ501450 (study PRJEB25962, sample SAMEA2042516) | human gut metagenome | biome: human gut; feature: human-associated habitat; material: faeces... | reverse complement strand
GCCTACCAGTGTGAGGCTTACGTTGGCGTTGGAGGTTTGCCCGCGTCCGTCGGAGATTTCATAGCTGAACGATACGGATCCTTCGGATGCCGCGGAAGCGTCGAGCTGCAGATATCGTCCGTCGTATACGGGCGAGACGCTGATGTTGGCCCCGTCCGGGGCACTTACCAAGGTGATGCGCAGCACGGAACAGTCGGTCTGCTCGTCGTTGCGAAGCACGTCGAGGATCTGCTGCGATCCTGTTCTCGCTCCGAACGAATCGTCTTCCGCTTTGATCTGCCCGGATTGCGACGAGCAGGTTTTGCTGAAATTATGCTGGTTGTTGGCACTGTCGTTGTTCTGTTCCTGTTGCTTCGACTGTTTGGTTTCCACCTTATTCCATTGGATTTTGATGACTTTGGTGGATTCCTGCGGATTCCAGACGTTGCCGTTGACCACGTCATTGAGTATGACCAGACGATGGTTGGTGCGAAATATCAGTTCCGAAGTGGCGTTGATGTTGGTCAGGGTGTCGAATGCCATGTCCGAACCGTCGGTGGAGCATACTTTGGCGTAATTGTTGGCTTTCTGCTCCCACGCGGAGAATACGCATCCGCCTGTGGATACCGGCTGGGCGGGCTCGCCCTTGCCGGAATTTGGTGTTTCAGAGGCTTTCTTGGTGCTGAGGTTCACCGTTGCGAGCCCGCGTGGTGTCGCCACGGCCACCCATCCGTTTTGTTTGCCGTCCGTGGAAGGGGCCTGCAAGGTCATGCTGCCCTGCAGATTGATGGCTGCGCTTCCCTGCGGCCAATACACGGTGCCTTTCGCCGCCACGACCGGGGTTTCGCCGATGACGGTGAACGATTCGGCATGCGGTGCGCCTCCTATCGTGCCAACTTGCTCGCACGCGCCTTGCGACTTGTCGATGCTCATCACCGCGCCATCAGAAGCACGATATCCGTATACGGTTCCGTTATGCGTCACCGTGATTTTTCCACCGGATCCCAGTTTCATTTTCGGCTTGTCGGTGGTTGGATTGACGGATTTCACATCGGAAGCGGATCCCACCCACACATTGCCGGTTTTGACGTTGATGAACGCTGCGGTATCGCCTCCGACAATGGTTTCGATATCCGTTTTGATGGCGGTGTTGCCGGTCTCGCTGATTGTGGAAGCTGCGATGTTGCTGGCTTTCGTACCTTCGGAAATCACGGTGCTGCCATTATGTTGGGCCACGTCGAAACGGGAGGCTGCGGACGAGACTCCAGCGTCCACATCCTTGTTTTTCGCATTGAATCGTGCGGCCTTGCGGTCCTTCAGCGAAGTGATCCACACGGTGCCGTCGTCAAGTTGTACATGCTGTTGTGTTACCGAACTGACGATGAACGCGCCTGCGATGATGCCCAGCAGCAGAAACAGCATGACGATCGGTGTGATCCACCGTCTGCTTCTCGACGGCAACAGCAGTTTGCGCATCATCGGTCCGAAGCGCAATTGTCGTTTGTGCGATTGTGCCGACTGATTGGCTGCGTTCTTGCGTTTGCCCATTTTCGGTTCTTCCTTGAGCGTTTCGATGGTCGTTGTGTTCGTTCCGGACATCGCCTGCGATTGAATAATGCCGTTGGCCAACCCTGTTATGAAGTGCTGTGATGCTTATGGTTTGGCTGCGCACGCGATCGCAGGATTCTGCGACATCTGACGGTCGGCTCGGATGAGGCTCACCTGAATGCAGGTCTGCGAGCCGTCGGCGGGTTCGATGCTGATATGCGTGTCGGTGGTGGTGGTTCCCTGGGTATTCGGATTAACACCGGCATCGCCGACCATCGACCATGCGTATGAATCCCCGTTCTGCGGGTCGGGATTCGCCCAAGTGAACTGCACACTGCCGCCATCGGCGGAATATGACCCGGTCAGATTCTCGACACTGGGCACACTGCCGGTGGTGATGGCCGAATCAGGCGAATCGTTCTCCTGACCATACGTTTCCGGATTCTTGATCTGCACGCTGCTGTTGTCTGAGACGGAATCCATATTCGGCATGATCACATACGCGAACACCAGCTCGACGGCTGCAATCGCGGCGACCACCGAAACAACGATCACAAGAGGCTTGACCCAAATGCTGCGCTGCTTTGGGGCAGTTGGCGAAACCTGAATGTTCGCCTGCGACTGTGCATACAGGTTCTGTGGGAACGGCGGTTCCCCCTCAACCGTGGTCGGCGTGGCATGGCCATACAATTCCTGCTGTGCACGCTGCATGTCGCGCGCGAAATCATATGCGGAATAATATCGGTCCTCCGGCGTTTCATTCAACGCCTTGCGCAGGATCCGCTCCACTTGTGGAGGAACATCCGGACTGTTGAGCTTGGGCAGCGGATTGGTGAGAATGATGTTCCTCAGTAGAGTGCCGCGTTCTTTGCCTCGGGTTGCGCCAAGAGCTTCGGAATAGCCGTATTCGTACGGCGACTGGCCCGTCAGCATGGCGAACAGCGTCGCCCCCAGAGAATAAATGTCGGAGGATTCGTTGCCTCCGCCGTTCTTCGCAAGCACTTCCGGCGGAGCCCACGCGATGGTGTAGCCGATGCCGGGGCGTCCGTAAATCGTTCCCGCGATGCCGAAATCGGAAAGCATGGGCATGCCGTGCGTGTTGATGAGAATATTGCTGGGCTTGATGTCGCGGTGGATGATGCCTTCGCGATGCGCAGTGGAAAGGGCGCTTGCCAGATTGATGCCGACGGTGAGCATCTGGTCTGCGTTGAGACGGTTGGATTCCAGGAAGGTCTTGTAATTGCCTCCCGGAGCGTATTCGAACACGGTGTAGCCGTTGCCTGTGGTGGTGACGCCGCTTTCGTACACCGAAAGAATGTAAGGGTGTGATGAGATTTTGCCCATGAAGTTCGCTTCGGAACGGAATCTTGCCGCCGCGCGCGGGTCGAGCATTCCCTTGCTGACTTTGATGGCCACCTGACGGCTGGGGGAAAGCTGCTGATACAAGTACACGTTCGCTTCGGAACCGGACCCCAACTTCTGGGCGAATGTGTACCCAGGGATTTGAGGGGGAATGCTATCCATGGCTTCCATATGTTCTCTTTCCTCGTAATGCGTATGCTTTTCACTGCCCTCTCTGAAGGCCATGCTATCCGAAGACCAACCCGGAAACCTACCAGTAAGGGGTCGAATATCCGCATACGAAGACGGGCATCCGAGGTGTTCCCATGTCCCGCCCTTGCGCGGCCACCGAGCCTTCCAGCATGAGTTTCCTCCATTGCCGGATTTGTCAGGTAAAGGAGGGTGAGACTAGTAGTGTTGGGAGGCATGATGGATTTGGAAGATCTTGCTCACGTCACGTTGGTTGCGGGAGCGCCGCGCAGCGGAAAAACCGAGTTTGCGTTGGACATGCTGATCGCCGCGATGAAGCGGTATGGTGATGCGAATGCCGTGATGACGGTGTCCGGCAGACAGATCGCCGACATGTTGGGCGATCGCGCGATCCGTGAATTGTCGGCGGTTTCGCAGGCTCGACCGGTCACCACATTGTCGGCCGTCGCATTCCGCCTGCTGGCGGCCGCAAGATCCGCACAGGGCAAACCGTTGCCGAAACTGTTGAACGGCGCCGAACAGGATGTGATCATCCGCAAGGTGCTTGCATCGCATGTGGAACATAGGCAGCATGGCGACGAGTGCGCCACCTGCGATCTGCTGCGTGTCTATTTCGCTGTTTCCGAATGGTCCGGACTGGTGGCCGACGATTCCACCGACGCATTCGCCAACCAATTGCGAGACATGCTTGCACGCATGAACGAGATCGGTGCGAAACCGGAGCTTGAAAACATGCTCATCGCCCGCGCGGCCAGCAGGAATGGCGAGCTTGACGCACGTCGCGAACGCCTGCGCACCCAATGGCGTCTCGCCTTCGCGCTGCGTGAGGAATACAATGCGGCGATTCGTGCAGCCTATTCCGGCGAATACCGTCTTGATGCGTCGCAGCTGATGATCGACGCCACCGAGGCCGTGTCTGACATACGGGATGCCGATATTCCAAACATGCTGATCGTCGACGATTTCCAGGATGCGACATTGGCTGGTTTCGCCCTGCTTGAGGCCTTGCATAATCGCGGAACGCGCCTGCTGTTGGTGGGCAATCCCGACGAAGCCGTGCAGACGTTCCGCGGATCGTATCCGGAATATCTGTTCAACGAGGCGCAGTCGCGCATGGGAGCGCGATTGGAACGCATCGAAAACCTGTATGCCGCATGCGAAAATGATGGCGCGCAAACCATTCGAAACGCGTCGAACAGGCAAAACGTGCATGACGACTATCGCACGCTTGTCGCGACCCGCGTAAGCCTGTCGATCGCAAGCACGGAACCGACTGACGTGCCCCTGCCGGAGCGACCAGGCAAAATGCGGAATATACCGGGGGCGATGCCTATCGAAGCATTGCCGTCCGGCAATACGGATGCTTGTGTCATGCCTGCCGACGGCAGTGTGGAAACGGCCCTGTACCGTTCCTCGTCCGAAGAGCTCGATGACGTGGTGTGGAAAATCAAAACCGAGCATTTGCAACGTTCCCGCGAATGGAACGACATGGCTGTGATCACGCATGACAATGCCACCGTACGCGCGTTCGGCGAACGGCTGCGTGCCGATGGCGTTCCCGTGCGCTATTCGAGCGTGACACGACCGTTGAAGGACGAACCGTTCGTGCAAGGCCTGTTCGCGCTGATTGAATTGGCGGAATTGAAAAGGCGGACAATCGCGGCTTCGGGTATGGACCCGCAGGCGGCCGGATCCTATATTCGTTCACGTGTGGCGTCGATCATGGCATCCCCGCTGATTACGGTCGGCGGCGACAGGCAGCATGAAGGGCGCCCGGCCCGTCTCGCGTCCGTGGAATCCGCGATGCATGCGTTGGCTTCGCTCGCTGAGATTGTGGGCGATGATGAGATTCGCGCGCAGGATTCTGCGAACATGGCGAAGACGGACGTCGAACAGCAGTCGTCGCTGTTGCGTTTGATGGCGGATTGGCATGAATACATGGCGAAATGCCATGCGATTTCCGACGAAGGTCAACATGATGGTGGGCATGATGGAGACCAGAATGATCCCGTGTTCGATATGGACGCTCTATACGTGCTTCTTTTGGAAGGAAACACCGATCGTGTGATCGACACGATCGCCTCCGTGACGGGCTCGGATCCACAGGTCAAGGCTTTCGCATCATTGTGGAAAGTGCTTGACAAAACGTGCGAGGCGGAACACAAGCTGGTTTTGCGTGAACCGCAATACGTGTTGGATTGCGCATGGCGTGCCTGCGGAAAAGCGGAAATCTGGCAGCGCGTAGCCTTGGAGCATTCGGCGGCCGGCCGTGCCGCGAACGACCGACTTGATGCGGCGATGCGCTTGTTCAACTACGCTTCCGGCGGCGAATCAAGCGGCGAGTTCGCCGCACGCACCATTGAAGCGTTCATGGAACAGGTGCGCTCGCTGACTATCGAGGCGGATTCGTTGGCTCACACCGCGCCCATCGACCAGGCAGTGACGCTGACCACGCCCGCAGGTGCGGCGGGAAGGCATTGGAACTTGGTGTTTCTGCCATCCTTGCAGCAAGGGCAATGGCCGAATCTTACGCCACGCAACACATTGTTCGGCGGTGAGGAACTCGCCGATGTGATGTTGCATGGCGAACTGTCCGATACCGTCACCACTTCGGCGGGCAAGCGGGATGCGCAATTGGCTGCCGTGCTCGCATCCGAGCAGAAAAGCTTCCTGGTGGCGTTGACCCGTGCCGATGAGTGCGCGGTGATGAGCGCCGTGCTGAACGACGACCACGTGCCATCTGATTTTCTGTACGGATATGTGCCGGAATGGTTTGACCGCGATAGAGACGCCGATATGGAACGGCGTGAATATGCGGCGATCGGCAGTCAGGGCGATTATGCGGGACTTGAATCCGATCCCCGTGGTTTGATCGCGGCCGCGCGAAGCGTGCTTGCGATGGAACCGTCGAACAGCCCGAAAGCCCGTGACGCCGCTGAAACATTGGCATTGCTGGCCTCTCGAGGCATTAGGGCGGCTGATCCCGATTGTTGGCCGTTCGTGGAGGAGCCTGTTTCACTCGCTGAACGGGAAACGATTCAAGATGGCAAGACACGGCAATCCGACGTGGTGACCCTGTCTCCGTCCGCGGTGGACAATCTGTGGGCGTGCCCGGTGTGCTGGATGCTTGACAACCGTTTCTCCGGCCCGCGCATGGGCAGCGTCGCCACGAATTTCGGCTCGCTGATCCACACGGTGGCGCAGAAGGCCACCGAAGCCGGACTTGACATGCCGGAACAGCACACCGCCATCAGCGATATGGACAACATCGACGCGATCACCGAGCAAATGTATGCCGAATATGAGCGTCTACGCGGCGATCTGAACGGCATCACCGATCCCGCGCAACGATATCAGGCATTGAAAAAAGATGAACAGGCGAAGGATGCGTTGCGTAACATCGCCACGTATTTCGTTCAATCGAATCATGGTGATTATCCAATTAAAAACAATGATGCGTTCAGCGTTGGAAAACTCACGAAAGCTGAACCTGAACTGAAATTCACCGCAAAATTCGATTTCGACGATATTCTCGCAGCCTACAATGCGATGGACGGCATTCATGCGATTTCACGAAACGAATTGATTGCCATTATGGGAACGTTGGTTGGAGGATGGCCTCAAACAGGCATGAGCGAACATCTCACCGTGCGCTTGACCGGCAGAATCGACCGTGTGGAACGTCGTGATATGGCGGACGGCACGCAGCAAGTGCGTCTGATCGACTACAAAACCGGTGCAAGTCCGAACGGCGAAGGCCTGTTCAATGATCTGCAGCTCGTCTGCTACCAGCTGGGACTCGTGTTCCCTGAAGGAAGCGGTCTGCATGGGGCACAAGCGGTGGCTGCTGCGCCGAACATCACGCAAAGCGCGCTGTTCCACGTAACAAAGCATGCATTCCCGGCACCATACGGCAACACCGCCGCCGAATCGCATATGCAGCAGCCGTTGTTCGCGAACGGAAGCCTAAATACGGGCGTATTCGTGCCGCGCTACTACATCAAAAAACTTGACAAGGATTTCCAAGACGGACTCGACGAGATGCTTCCACCGATGGAAGTGAGCGACGAGCATTGGAGTGAATTCGTCGGCTTGCGAAACACCATGGCGGTATGGTCTCTCACCATGATCGCCAGGGTCTTCTACGCGGCCGCAGCCAGCAGGGCAAACGAAATCACGGCAAGGCCAACATCGGAACATATGAAATATTGCAGGAACACTGCGGTCTGCCCGGCCTGCGCGGGCGAACAGAACACCGTATTCGAAAGGAGAACGGCATGAGCGGAACCATGAAATTCACCGACAGTCCGGAGCAGGCCGCCGTTATCCAAGCGCCCTCCTATGAGGATGTGGTGGTGGTCGCCGGTGCCGGATCGGGCAAAACCTACACAATGACCAGGCGAATCATCACACTGATCGAACAAGGCGTGAGCCCCGAAAAAATCCTCGGACTGACTTTCACGCGCAAAGCGGCTTCGGAACTGCTGTCGCGCGTGTCCGCGGCCGTGAGCCGCAACCAGCGTGAACGTGGGCTGAAATCGGCGAATATGACGTTCCTCAAACCGGAAGTCTCCACGTACGACGCTTTCTTCCAATCCATTGTGCGTCAATACGGACTGCTTGTCGGCTTCGACCAAAACACGCAGCCATTGAGCGAGGCCGGAGCCATGCAGCTCATCCACACCGTGCTCGACAAGCATATGGTCGATCTCATGGCGTTCGACGGCGATCTGAAATCGTTCAACACCATAGCGGGCAACGTATTCGCTCTGTCTAACGCCATTTCCGGAGCTATGATCGGCAGCGGCTGCACCAGCTTCGACGAGGCGGTGCAACGTGTGCGCGACTGGGATGAAGCGTTCATCAGACAGGTTGATAAGGCGCTTGACGGCGAAACCGTGCCAACTGAGCAGCCGAAATCCCCAAAACCGCCGAAACGGCTGAAAAAGGATTCCGATGCGGATTACGAAAAGAAACTGGAGAAATACCGCGAACTCGGGCACAGCATGTGCGTATACAACAGTACGCAACTCGCATCCGTCGCCAAGCAGCGCAACTTGCTGCTCGACCTCGTGCTTGATTATCATGCCGAAAAACGCGCCTGCAATATGGCGGAATTCAGCGATTTCACCATCGCGGCATTCCAACTGGTCTCCCGATTCCCATCCATCGGCGCAACGTACCGCAAACGCTACTCGCATGTGCTTCTCGACGAATACCAAGACACCTCCACCACGCAGGCCGCACTGCTGAGCGCGCTGTTCCACGCTGACAATACGCATCGCAGCGCGGTCAATGCGGTCGGCGACCCCTTCCAATCGATCTACGCATGGCGAGGCGCAAGCCCGGGCGCATTCCGCATGCTGCAACACGATTTCGGCATGGACACCACCAGAAAACCGTTCGCATTGACGGTGACACGGCGCAATTCGCGCATGGTGCTCGAAGCGGCGAACAATCTCACCAAACCGTTGCGCCTGCCAGCCAGACGCCTCAGCAGCTCGCTGATGCGCGAAGTCGACGTGCCTGCACTCTCCAACATCGAAGAAGCCCCCGAAGGCACGATTGGCGTGCTCGGATTCGCCACATTCGGCCAGGAAGTCGACGCGGTCGTGCGCTTCGCCAAACATGCGATCGCCCTGCATACGCCCTCTGCGCGTGACCTCGACCATGGCGCGAAAGACAATCGCCCGCATGTGGCGGTGCTGTTCCGATCCAAAGGAACCATGTCGCAATACGCGGAAGCGCTCGAGCAGGCCGGGCTGACCACGCTGGTCGTGGGGCAGGCGGCCCTGCTGGAACGTCCGGAAGTGCAGGACGTGTTCGCCCTGCTGCACGTGGTCAGCGACCATACCGACAGCGCGGCGCTTATGCGACTGCTGGCGACGCCACGATTCGCCGTTGAAGCCGACGATCTGCAGGCGCTTGCGGACACGGCGGAGAGAGTGAATACGGTGTACCGGTATCGTGCGCTCGTATCGGCGGGAATTGTTCCGGTGCAGACCACAAAAGATGGGAATTCTGGTAATTCTATAAATTCCGGTGATTCCGGGAAAACCAGTAATTCCGAAAATAGCGAAACGATTTCCGATTCTGGTCTGTCGAATGCTGAAATCCGATCCATTGTGCGCGAATATCGCGACCAAGTGCCGAATGCTGTTTTTCTGGTGGATCTCATGCTGCGAGACGATCTTGAACAACTCATCGATGGCAGGCTGAGCCGCAGGGGAGTGCAGGCGGTGCTTCGTGCCGCGGATACGCTCCGCCAAGTGCAGCGCGTGCTCGGCCACCCGCTGCCGGAAGTGGTGCGCGAAGCTATTACGGCGTTGAATCTTGACATCGACATGCTGTTGGCTCGGCATATGCGTGCCGATCATGCCGAGGCCATGCTTGACGCCTCCCACGTGGCGCTCGCCAAGTCGCCGATCGACGCTGTGATGAAACTCGTCGACACGTACATGCAGGAGATCGCATCGCAAGGCTTGCCGAGCCTGCGTGCGTTCATCTCATGGGTGGATTCGCTGCGCGACGCTTCCGAAGAGAACGCGGTAGCCCCCGATGTGCCCGTCGACGTGGTGTTGATGACCGTGCACCAGTCGAAGGGGCTTGAATGGGATGCCGTGGCCGTGGTCGGCATGACCGATGGCGGATTTCCCAGTAACAAGGGCGACAGCCTGAGCGTGGTCGTTGACGAAACGCATCTCAATGGTTTCCAAGATGGCGTATGGACGCCGCCTGAATACCATGAAAACGCCAAAACGTGGCTGACGAATCCTGCCGCGGTGCCTGTTCCTGTGCGCGTGGATGCGGATATTCTGCCGCGATTCCCCCATGACGCGCTCGTCGGCTGGAATCCATTGGAGGCCTTGGAAGCGTTGGAGGATGCGGAAATCATCGATGATGAAGTGTTCGGCACCCTGCGCACCATGAATGTTGACGACATGGAAGGCGTCGATCCGGACGGACTGTATTTGACGCAGAGCGAGGAATATGGCCGCCGTTTGCATGCCGACGAGCGTCGTCTCGCATACGTGGCGTTGACCCGCGCCCGCCATGAGGCGCTGCTCACCTATAGCGAAACGAATGTGGAAAGCCGTGATTCGCGTGCCGTGGGTGAGCGTAAACAAGTGGCCAAACCGTCGAATTTCTGGCAGGAAGTGTATGACTCCATGCTCAATATCGTTTCCAGAGCGAATGAACCGAGCAATCTGGGCGATATCGTGGAAGTTGAGGATGGTGCGGATGCCGTTTTTTCTGGAGATGGTATTTCCGGGAATAATGCTTCCGAAAATGGCATTTCCAGCTTGCATTCGATTGGTGCGCCATTGCCAAGCGGATATTTCGTGGGCGAGCATGCCTGCGATTTCGAGGATGCGGTGGTCGGTGACGCCTGGAACGCACCGCTTGAGCCTCTGGAAGGCGAGCGATTCCTGCCATGGCCGTGCGCTTTGACTGAAGAGACTTGCGAAATGTTGCGTTCGTCCGCCGATCAGGTGCGTGATGCGATGGTCGCCGGCGCTGCGGACATGGATACCGGCGTGGGCGCGGATGCTGTTGCTGATGACGTTGCGCTCGGTTCGGCCGGTTCGCTGCTGCATTGCGCGCAGCTGTTGGTCGATGATGGCAATCTCATGCCCGACATGTTGGCCGACGCATCGCAGGATGCGTTCGACCGGTCGGTGCGTGCTCAAGGCGAGAAGATTCTTGCGTCCGGCCGTCAGAACGTCACCTCCCTGCAGGCGCGCGCGGGCATGATGAACGATCATGGCGCCCGCGCCTACTGGCGTGGGCTCGTACGTCCGATCCCCAATGTCGCGTCACCAGCCGCGCAGTTAGGCACGCAGTTCCATGCGTGGGCGGAACGGTTCATTATGGCCGATGTGGATATTGCTTGCATCGTCGGCGGTGCTGAAGGCAACGGAAATACGCGCGTAGCTGAATCGAGATCGTCGATGCTTGCCGAAATCGAACGCAACAATGGGATGCAATCTCAAGAAAATAATGCGGTGGTCGAAAATGCAGCGGAAAATGCGATGGAAAACAATGCATTGTTCGATTGGCAGCAGCGTCTTGCCACGTCGGCATGGGCGCAACGTAAGCCCGCGTGGGCGGAACGGCAGATCGTCGTCAATATGCCGCAATTGGGCACCATCATCAACGGCAAGCTCGACGCGGTGTTCTTTGGAGGTCTCAACGAAAAGGACCAATCGAAACAATATACGATAGTCGATTGGAAAACTGGAAAAAAACCTAGGAAAAAAGAAGAAATACAAGAAAAATTAGTGCAGTTGGATATGTATCGGCTGCTGCTGTCGGCAATGGAAGGCGTACCGCTTGATGCTATCGACGCCTGCCTCTACTATCTGAGTGAGCCCGTTGAGGGCAATCGGCAGCTGAACGCCGCCGACAAAACAGAAGAAGAGATCCTTGCCGAGTTGAGCTACGGAATTCCGAAACAATCCGACAACGACTAGTGCTGGTGCGCCAAAGGACGCGTGTATGCATCCTGCTTGTTCTTGATCATCGTTGAAAAGCGGCGCTTTCCAGCCTGCACGTAGGGTAACGCACTACGTGCAGCGTTGTGGAGGAGCGCCGCTACCCTCGTGCAGCATGTGTGGGCGGGCACACGTGCCGGACGCAACGAAAGTTAAGGAGCGATAAGCATGGCTGCCACCAGCGCAACCGAAACCCCGAAGTCGCCATATTCCGTATTGTTCTCCATTCCGGGAACCAAAGCGTTCTGCGCTTCCGGAGCTTTGGCGCGACTGCCGATGTCGATGATGGGCCTCGGCATTATTCTCGCACTCAACCACCTGTACGACAATTGGACGATCGCAGGCGTGATGAGCGCCGCATATGTGCTCGCCACCGCAGCGGTCACGCCACTGTACGCGCGACTGTTCGACCGATTCGGCCAGCGTAAGGTCGGTTCGATGGTGCTTGTTGTGCAAATCATCACCATGCTTGGTTTCGCATTCGCCGCACTGGTGCGCGTGCCGATTCCATTGCTGTTCATGCTGGCCGTGGTGATGGGTCTTACGCAATTCTCGTTCGGCGCGCTCGTGCGTACCCGCTGGGCGTACGTGCTCGACCGCACCGGCAACGGCGAACTATTGAACACCGCATACGCCATGGAATCCGCCATTGACGAAATCGTATTCATTTTCGGACCGATTCTCGCGGCGTTCCTTGCAGCTTCAGTGCACCCTGTTTCGCAGTTGTTCGTGCCAACGATTGCCTGCGCCCTTGGCGGTACCATTTTCTTCACATTGAAAGACACGCAGCCGCCGGTCGTGCATGAAGTCAAGGTCGTTTCGGCCTCTTTAGACGATGCCGATGTGCGATTGACTATCGATGGCGATGCCAGCAATACTGGCGATTCAGGTTCCGCACTGCGCAACAGGCTGACCATTGCGCAATTGAAGACGAGTGGTAATCGCAAGAAACGCAGCATTTTCACTTATGCTGGCGTGATTCCGTTGCTGCTGGTTTTCATCATATTCAACATGAGTTTCACCGCATTCGACACGTCCATGACAGCCGTCATGAAATCGTTGCATCTTGATTCCGTGCTCGGCGTACAGTTGGCGATGCTAGCGGTCGGTTCGTGTATGGGCGCGCTGGTTTTCGGAACGCTTGAGCTCAAAGGATCCCGTTGGCGTTACATGATCATGTTCCTTGCGGCGATCACAGCCGGCTTCTTTGTAATTCACCTGTGCCAAGGCAATCTGATCGTAATAGGCATTGTGGAAATTCTCACCGGTCTGGCTGTTTCGCCGGTGTTCGCATCGGGCAACCTCGTGATGAAAGAAACCGTTCCTGAAGAGTCGTTGACCGAAGGCCTTTCCTGGGTAAGCACTGCGGGAACTGTCGGCGCATCATTCGGTTCGATGATCACCGGTATCATACTGGATCACGCCACACCCGACGTGAGTCTTATGCTGCCGTGGATTTTCGTGCTCGCCTCGATCCCGTTCGCCCTGATCGGCTGGGTGATCACGCGTCGAAATGTTTCACAGCATTCATAGATGATCTGTGATTCATAGATACTATGTGGATTAAGCATTCCAGAAATTGCCCGAAAATGATCGTGAGGATTATGTTCGGGCAATTGTATTCTATTGTTGGATTCGTTGGAATCGTAGAAAGCTGTTGCAGACAGATGCAGTCAGAACGCTTGAAGGAGTTGCAATGATCAAGGTTTCTGTAGTTGGCGCCAAAGGGCGCATGGGTTCCCACGTGGTCGACGCTGTGAACAACGCGGACGACACCGAACTGGCGCTCGCGCTTGACGCTGGCGACGACCTGAGCCAAATTACCCCCGAAAATACTGACGTGGTGGTGGAGTTCACCGTGCCGAGCGTGTCTCTTGACAATGTGCGCGCACTTGTGGCGCAAGGTGTTGACGTGGTGGTGGGCACCACCGGTTGGACCGAAGAGAAGCTCGATCAGGTGCGTGCCGCGCTCGCTGCCGCGCCTCGCGAGGGCCAGAGCGTGTTCATAGCGCCGAATTTCGCCATTTCCGCCGTGCTTGCCGACTATTTCGCCAAGGTTGCGGCTCCGTACTTCGAATCCGCCGAAGTGATCGAACTGCACCACCCGAACAAGGTGGATGCTCCGTCCGGCACCGCATTCCATACCGCGCAGGGTATTGCCGCAGCTCGTAAGGCAGCGGGTCTTGGCCCTGTTCCGGATGCCACCGAAACCGATGGCGGTTCCCGTGGCCAAGTGGTTGACGGCATTCATGTGCACGCCGTGCGTCTGCGTGGCCTCAATGCCCATGAGGAAGCCCTGTTCGGTAACGACGGCGAGCAGCTGACCATTCGCGCCGACAGCTTCGACCGCATCTCCTTCATGCCGGGCGTGCTGCTGGCCGTTCGCAAGGTCTCCACTGGTGCATACCCGGGTGTGACCGTCGGCCTCGACAACTTCCTCGACCTGTAAATCCTTACAGTTGAACGGTAAATGGTCCCCAAACCGCTGATGTTGGCTTATTCCAGGTATCGGCGATTTGGGGATTATTCATATCGTCGTATACCTACGTAATAAAGCTGTGCGCTGACTCTTAGCAATTAGCTCAAGTGCTGGTATACAGTGTGACTGTCCGAATCGAAACGAATGCAATATGGAAACCGGTGAAACATGCAGGTTCTGATTGCCATCATCGTCGCATTGGCTGTGACGGTAGCCGTTTTGTGGTTCTTTTTCGCGCCGCGCAAAGCGTTCCGCGCCCGTGCTGACAACGGCGTGCAAGAGGCGGTCGTCGAAGTCAAAGGCGGGTACAGTCCGGCAGTCATCGAAGCCGAGGCTGGTTTGCCTTTGCGGTTGATCTTCGATCGAAAAGAAGACGGCGAATGCTCGTCGCACGTAGTGTTCTCCGATTTCGGCGTCGATCTTGCATTACCTCCTTTCCGTACAACGACGTTGACGATTCATCCTGATAGGCCGGGGGAGTACGGTTTCGCGTGCGGTATGAACATGCTGCATGGCACGTTGCGTGTGTTGCCGGGAAAACATCATGCTGCAATGCAGGACGAGCATTCAGCGTCGGAAGAAAATCCGAATAATGCAGAATCTCATGTTTCTATGCAATCGCAGCAGACTGCTGTTGATGAAACATCGTATGAATCCGTTGATACTTCTTCTGATTTTTCTTCTGTTTCTGCTGGTTCTTCAGATGATTCTTCCGCATCTCGTGAAATGCGAGCATTGGTTACGCGGCTTATTGTGTCTGCCATCGTTACGATTCCGGTATTCGCTTCTACGATGTTGATGCTGTATCCGATGCCGAATTGGGCGCAGTTCATACTGATGCTGCCGGTGATGTGCTATGCCGCATTACCGATTTTCCGTAGCGGTTTCGCTGCGATCATTCACCGCTCTCCGGAAATGAACGCATTGGTCAGTTTGGGTACGGTATTCGCGTTTGCCTACTCGTGTGTGGTCACGTTTGTGCCTCAGATTCTGCCTGAGAATGCTCGAGAACCGTATTTTGAAGCGGTTGGTGTGGTCATCACGCTGATGCTGGTCGGGCAATTGCTTGAAGCGCGCGCTCGCGTCGGTACGGGAGAAGCCATGCGTGCATTGGCGAAACTGCAGCCGAAAACCGCTCGCGTGGTGCGTGATGAAATCGAAGAGGAAATTCCGGTCGATCAGGTGCTGGTCGGAGATATTATTGCGATTCGTCCGGGCGAACAACTTCCCGTTGACGGCACGGTTATTTCCGGTTCATCGTCTGTCGACGAATCCATGATCACCGGCGAATCCATGCCGGTGCTGAAGCAGGCTGGCGGCAATGTGACCGGTGCCACGATCAACGGTACCGGATCGTTGCGGTATCGTGCCACAAAAGTCGGCAAAGACACGGTGCTCGCGCAGATCATTGGATTGGTGCAATCCGCGCAAAGTTCCAAAGCTCCAGTACAGCGCCTGGCGGATAAGATTTCCGGTATTTTCGTGCCGATTGTGGTACTGATCGCCGTGTGGTCGTGCGCACTGTGGTTTGCGTTTGGGCCGGAACCGCGCGTGGTGCATGCGCTGGTGGCGGCGGTTTCGGTGCTTCTGATTGCATGCCCGTGCGCATTGGGTCTTGCCACACCGCTTTCCGTAACGGTTTCGACCGGTCGCGCCGCGCAAATGGGTGTGCTGATTCGTTCCGCCGAAGCGTTGGAGACGTGCGGCAAAATCAATGCTGTCGTGCTTGACAAAACAGGTACGATCACCGCTGGTAAACCGTCATTGACCGACGTGCTTCCGCTTGGAAAATGGCGTGAAATACCAGATGATTTGCTGGCGATCACAGCCAGTGCCGAACGGGATTCCGAACATCCTCTTGCCGCCGCGATTGTTGCCGGAGCGCAAGAAAAGCATCTTACGTTAGGCGATGCAACGCAATTCCGCGCGATTTCCGGGCAGGGAGTCACTGCGCACGTCGCGTCACATAGTGTCGCTGTTGGCAATACCGATCTGATCGACGATCTTGACGTGGCTATGCCGAGCGTCGGCAACGAGGATCTCGATGACATCATCGAGACTATGGAACGGCTGTCGGCGGAAGGGAAAACGCCGATGCTTGCAGCGGTCGACGGCGAGCTTGCGGGAATCGTGGCCGTTGCCGACACGGTAAAACCCGATTCACAACAGGCCATCGCAGCTTTGAAATCGCATGGCGTCAACGTGGTGATGCTCACCGGAGACAACGAGACAACGGCACATGCCGTGGCAAATCAAGTTGGCGTCAGCAACGTGATCGCTGGAGTGCGACCGGAAAACAAGGCGGACGAAATCGCAAAACTGCAGGCGCAAGGCTATACGGTGGCCATGGTAGGCGACGGTATCAACGATGCTCCTGCACTTGCCCGTGCGAATGTGGGATTCGCCATTGGAACAGGCACGGATGTAGCGATCCAGTCCGCGGACGTGACATTGATGAATGGCTCTCTGATGGGTTTGGTGCATGCGCTTGATCTGACCCATGCCACCATGCGCAATATCGCGCAGAATCTTGGATTCGCCCTTGGCTACAACAGCATCGGCATTTCCATTGCGGCGGGCGTGCTCTACCCGTTCACCGGCATGATGCTCAATCCGATGATCGCGGGCGCTGCCATGGCGTTCTCGTCGCTGTGCGTGGTGACGAATGCGAGCCGACTGCGCCTGTTCGATTCAGACAAGGCGGTGCGTGCCGCAAACAGGACGTATCAGGTTCGCCAGCCGAACCCGAACGATAATAATCACAACAACCATAGTCAGAAAGGATTCATCATGGGACTGTTCAGCGATCACAAGGCCAAGAAGGAAGGCATGCACGAGGGTATGGAAGGCATGCACGAGGGTATGGAAGGCATGGGCGGCGCGTACTCCTGCTGCGGCCACACTGCCGTCACCGACCAGAGCGCGCCCGCCAAGGATCCGGTCTGCGGCATGAGCGTCGATCCGGCCACCGCTGCAGCTACCCGCGAGTACAACGGCACCACCTACTACTTCTGCAACCCGGGCTGCGCCGTCAAGTTCGAACAGAACCCCACCCAATACCTTGCCTGAGTTTGTTCTGGTGGCCGTACTTTTCCCTCTTGGTGACCGCACTGTTTTGGAGTGTCGTGCGGTCAGGAAATCAAAATCGTGCGATATTCCGAAATCGTGCGGTCACCAGATCAAAATCGTGAAGTCATTTGGTTTGAATCCACCTGAGTATGCGGCTAAGCGTACCGATTCTTCCACTTGCTGGGGGATTTTGGTCTCGGGGAGGTAGCTCATATTGCGATATGGTCACGAACTCGGACGCTTCGGCGTCCGTGG
>ENA-OPBF01001230-OPBF01001230.1-human-gut-metagenome-genome-assembly--contig:-NODE-1230-length-17398-cov-2.157124_pt1 | contig 17398 bp, 9 predicted proteins | sample MGYA00241067_ERZ501450 | MGnify/ENA primary metagenome ERZ501450 (study PRJEB25962, sample SAMEA2042516) | human gut metagenome | biome: human gut; feature: human-associated habitat; material: faeces... | reverse complement strand
GCATGGATGTGGAAGCCATAGCTGTCATTAAGAAGAATAGCAAAAAATAATAATAATCCAACAGAGTAGATTTTACATGCTGAATATATTAGGTTATAAAAGAGTTCCACTTCCGTTTTATAAAACAAGAAATGGAACTCTTTTGTTATAGACTTTCATTAGGCAATGAAACTTTTCGGAACAATCCTTATGGTTGTTCCGCTTATTGTTTATGCATGACGGAAACTGTCCTTCCTGTCAGAAATGCACAGAAGACAGTGCCTATTCCGATTCCATAAAATCTGTGAAGGATTGTAAAGGACAGAATGGCTGTTGTTGTCAAACAGCTGAGGTCAAAAGTGGTTTTGATCACTTTATAATGTTTCCAGAAGAGCTGGAGTATTATCCAATCAGGGAATCTTGTATCCGCAGATCATGTTTTCAAAGACCAGTGGGTTCCGTAATCTGCAGGAGCAGATCTTTGACAAAGAGGGAATTAAGGTCAGGCCGGTTTGTACGGCAGAAGAGATTGAAGTTATTACAGGGCTTGTAGAGAATGGATTCGGAATTTCTGTTTTGCCATATATGGATATTATACGCCATCATAATATAGTAGCAATTCCGGTACAGACCTCTATCTGGAAATCAAAGTTCTATATAGCAAGGAGAAAGTATGGAATTCGTTCAGATCAGGAAGAGGCATTTTTCCAGTATTGGAGAAAAAACAGGCTATGAAGAAAGTATTGTGGAACGGCTCAGTCTGCCAATCCAAGGTCTGCAGCAATAAGGGACTATACATGCGTTATGTACAGTCCCTTATTTAAATCAGTTTATTTCTCGCATTCCAGAACAATTACTTCACAGCTATCGAGTTTCAGCATTTCTTCTGGACAATCGGTGTGGTTCTGATTGGACAGAAGCACTTTTTTTACCGGATATTCAAGTTTGGTGGAAACGGCTTCACGGCCGAAGTTGGCGGCGACGAGAACGCGTTGTGATTTCGTCTCACGATAATATGCCATAACTGTTTCGCTGTCCTGATATGCAGGAACTGTTTTGCCGTAAGTAAATACCTCTTTGTATTCTGGAGCCTTGCGGATGGCAGTCAGTTTACGGTAGTAATTTAATACGGAATCCGGATCCTTTTCCTGAGCTGCGACGTTGATTTCTTTATAATCAGAGTGAACCTTGAGCCATGGTGTGCCTGTAGTAAATCCGGCATTCGCCTGAGCATTCCACTGTACAGGGGTTCTTGCGTTATCACGGCTCATTTTGCCGCATACTTCCAGAGCTTCGGTATCACTTAAACCTGCTTCTCTTGCGAGCTTATACTGATCGATCGTACTGATATCATTGTAATCATGAATGTCGTTCCAGATTTCATTCTGCATTCCGATTTCCTGTCCCTGATAAATGAACGGAATTCCACGGAGCAGGATGTTTACGGTACCGAGCATTTTGGCACCGACAGGCGTTTGGGCATACTCCGGAAGAAAACGGGATACACCGCGAGGTTCATCATGATTTTCGATGATATTTGCTTCCAGTCCATATTTCTGGACATTGATCTGAGAGCTCAGAATTGTATCACGCCATGTTTTGAAATCTACATGAGGTGCATCGTACCAGCCATGAGCACCATCGCTGAGGGAATGCGCACAGAAATCAAAGATTGTGGAGAAATGTCCGTTATCTCCAATAAATTGACCAAGTTCATCAGCTTTCATATTGAATACTTCACCAACGGTGAAAGCATCATATTTCTGAAAAGTGTTTTTCTTCAGATCTTCAAGGAATTCTCCTACACCGTCAACGTTTTCGACCATTTTCCAGCAGGCGGCCATGCCATCCGGTCCGTCCGGTTCATAGTCAGGAAAAGCAAGGTCTTTTTTGATGTTGATGATCGCATCGATACGGAAACCGGCAAGGCCTTTTTCAAGCCACCAGTTGATCATATTGTAAAGCTCCTGACGAAGCTTTGGGTTCTCCCAGTTCAGATCAGGCTGTTCTTTGGCGAACATATGGAAATAGTATTTGTCTGTTCCCGGAACCGGTTCCCAGCAGCTGCCGCCGAAGTAAGAACGATAGTTGCTTGGCGGGTTACCGTTTTTTCCTTTCCGGAAATAAAAATAATCTGCATATTCACCATCTGGATCAGCCAGAGCTTTTTGGAACCATTCATGTTTGTCAGAGCAGTGGTTGATGACCAGATCCATGATGATATGCATATTACGTTTTTTTGCTTCTGCAAGCAATTCATCAAACTCTTCCATAGTTCCGAATTCTTCTGCAATTGCATAGTAATCTGAAATATCATATCCCTGATCGACAAAAGGCGATTTGTAGATTGGAGAAAGCCAGATGATATCAATGCCCAGTGCTTTTATGTAATCCAGTTTGGAAATGATTCCTCTCAGATCTCCGATGCCGTCCCCGTTACTGTCCAGAAAACTCTTTGGATAGATCTGATATGCGATTTTGTCATGCCACCATTTTTCTGTCATTATTTGTACCTCTTTTATTCATGCATTATATGTTTAGTATAGATGATATTGTGCCTGCATTCTTGCGATATGTCATCATTATATAATACTATCCTGCTTTTGGAAAAGAAAATATCCATTTCTGCCGTTCTGTTTTGTTTCGTACAGGGCAGTATCAGCATTTTTGTAAAGATCCATGTAGCAGGTTCCGTGTTCAGGAGCAAATGAGATACCAATACTGATCGTTATATGGTGTCCGTTCATTTCTGCAAAGGAAAGATTCTTTACAGTGTCTGCCAGTGCTTGAATGCGTGTTACAGCCCTTTCTTTTGATTCTGTTTTGCACATGTAAATGACAAACTCATCTCCACCGATTCTTCCAATGATATCATTTTCTCTGAAATAATTTCGGAGTGTCTGTCCAAGTGTGCTGAGGACAATATCGCCGACAGCATGCCCATAATGATCATTTACTTCTTTGAATTTATCAACATCCAGAATAATAAAAGTACCTTTTTCATGAGGCCTCTGCTCCAGGATTTCGTTGATGAGTGCCTCTGTCGTGCGTTTGTTGAGAACACCTGTCAGACCGTCTGTCTGTGCATCGTGACGCAGCTCTTCATTGCGGATACGATTGTTGTGGATAATGTAGAAAACAAGTAACAGCACCAGAATGCAGAATACGGACATAAAAATGCCTTCATAACTTTTAATGAAAGAATAGGAGTTTTGGGCATCGGATACAGGAATAACATAGCAGATCATCCAGTTGTTCATGCCAAGCCGGGTATAAGCGATATACTGGTCAGATTTTTGGTTGGAGTCTGTTCGGATCTTAATCAGTCCATCGTTGCCGGCTGAAAAATCTTTTTTGACATTTACAAGAGAATTTTTGGACAGAAGTGTTCTGTCTTTATAAAAATCAAAAAAATTGTCACCATATGTGATTTTATGATATGAAGGTTCACCATCGTAGGCGATGATCTCTCCTTCTTTTGTGACAATCAGACTGTATCCGGCATCATCAAAAATATCATTAAAAAGCATCTGACTAAGGGCGGTCACATTATAAGATCCACCAAGTGCGCCAATGATTCTGTCATTACAGCGTACAGGAACACACAGGATCACACGTGTCTCCTGATCAATACTGCTGTCCAGTGGATCACTGAGAGTTGCCTGGCCTTTCATGGCTTCCAGAAAATATTTTCTCTGGGCTACATTCTTTATGGCACCGTTGTCATAGTATGCTGTACCGTCTGCTTCGATCAGGGCAGTTCTTTCGAAATCCGTGTTTGCTGCCAGGGATACCAGAAGCTCCATATTTTCATCGGAAAGAATATCAGAGGAATCTCCCATTTTGTCAGCGATACTGTTCAGAAATCCGTAATGAATATTGAGAATGGATAACGCATGATCACTTTGTTTTGCTACATTACTGGTCATGGCTTTCTGGGAATTGGTATCAATAGAACGTTGGACATACAGCAAAAAAAGTCCCAGACTGATGACTACGGCGCAGATAAAAATAATAATAGCAGCAACATAATTCGTAGAAATCTTTTTTTCTTTTTCATATTTTGTTTCTCCTGTAGATAGATACAGTTTGGGTATATACAGTATAAAATATTTTATGCGAGAATGCAAAAACGTTTTTGCTTTTTTTGGCCAATTAAAAAGCTCTTGACTATAGCAGATAAGAGTTGTAAAATAAAAAAAGCTTTTAACGAGGTAAAGCATAAGAGCAAATTCTATGAAGGGAATCAGTAAAAGCAGAGAAAATAGCTGTTTACAGAGAGCCGCAGTTGGTGTGATGCGGTAACGGCACTGTTTTGAATATCATCCCTGAGAAGGAAGACCGAACGTTACGTTTGAGATTTATCAGTAGGTTTTCACGGAGGCTCCCCGTTACAGGAGACGCGTATGCCGGTACGTTGCAGAATCGTACTTGTTTCAATGACGAAACAGGGTGGTTGCGGAATTATATATCCGTCCCTGATGGGGCGGATTTTTTTTATGCAGAATTTTCTGAAACCGGAACATCATCATATTTTACAAGGGAGGAAGAGAGGATGAAAGTCTACAAGAAACTCATGAATGCACTTGCAGCAGTAGAAAAAGTTGTACTGGTAGTTACAACATTGCTGATTCTCGTGCTCACTGTGGGAAACGTGTTTTCCCGTAAAGTGATCCACCGCTCATGGTCCTTCACAGAAGAACTTGTTGTAGCGGTCTTTGTACTTATTACACTTCTGGCAGCAGCATTGTCCTGCAGAGAGGGTGGCCTGGTCAGCCTGACACTGGTTACAGACCGTCTTCCAAAAAAACTGAAAAAACCATCTGTGATCCTGATCACAGTACTGAGTATTATTTTTTCAGTGATTCTTTTTAAGTATGGTATGGACAAGGTTATCACCCAGCTTGAAAACGGAAAAAGAACCTTTGTACTGAACTGGCCGGAATGGATCTTCTGGTCCTTTGTACCGATCGGAGCAGGCTGTATGATTCTTCATCTTATTGAGTACTGTCTGGATGTCTGTTTTGGAAATAAAAACGATAAGGAGGGCAAATAAATGATCAGTGCTGTTTTATTTATTTCATTTTTTGTTTTTCTGATCCTGGGTGTGCCGATCGCACTCTGCCTGGGTCTGTCCTCTGTATGTGCGATCCTTTATTCGGGAACCTCACTTACCATCGTTGCAACAAATATGTATTCAGGAATCAGTAAATTCCTTCTTCTTGCGATTCCGTTCTTTGTACTGTCCGGAAATATCATGGCAAAAGCCGGAATTTCACGCAGACTGATCGATTTTGTAGATACCTGTGTCGGACACAAAAAAGGCGGTATCGCAATCGTATGTGTTATTGTTTCCTGTTTCTTTGGAGCAATCTCTGGTTCCGGTCCGGCTACAGTAGCAGCTCTTGGTGCTGTTCTGATCCCGGCAATGGTTGAGCAGGGTGGTTTCTCTGCACCGTTTTCAACAGCTTTGATGGCAACGTCGAGTTCGGTGGCTATCGTTATACCGCCAAGTATCGCTTTCGTTGTATATGCGTCCATTACAGGTGTGTCTATCGCAGATATGTTTATGGCAGGTATCGTACCTGGAATCCTTATGGGTGTGGCACTTGTAATTGTAGTAATTCTTGAAGCAAATAAACATGATATCAAACCGTCCCGTAAAAAAGCATCTGCAAAGGAGAGATGGGCCACTTTTAAAGATGCATTTTGGGGATTCCTGATGCCGGTCATCATCCTTGGCGGAATCTACGGTGGTATCTTTACACCAACAGAAGCTGCGGCAGTATCTGTTGTATATGGACTTTTTGTAGGTATGGTGATCTACCGTGAGGTATCCTTCAGAGATCTGTTTGATATCCTGGTAGATTCCGCAAAGACTACCGGTGGAATCATGCTGATCGTTGCAAGTGCATCTCTGTTTTCATTTGTATGTACCAAGTTTGGTATTGCAGAGGCTGCATCCGGACTGCTTGCATCCATCGCGCACAATCAGTTTGTATTCCTTCTGATCGTAAATATTATCTTCCTGATCGCAGGATGTTTTATTGACGCAAACTCTGCAATGTACATCTTTATCCCAATCATGCTTCCGGTATGTAAAGCATTGGGATACGACGTTGTTGCATTTGGTGTTATGGCAACTGTAAACCTTGCGATCGGACAGGTTACCCCTCCGGTAGGTGTAAACCTTTTTGTTGCGATCAGTATCAAGATCAAAAAAGGTCTGGAGGTTACTCTTCAGCAGATCTCAAAGGCAGTTATGCCAATGATCGCTGCCAGCGTTGTAGTACTTCTGGTTGTAACCTATGTACCGGCAGTTTCAACAGCACTTCCGAAGGCTCTTGCAAAAGATGGTTCTTATACGGGAGAACAGTCTTCATCTGATACAGGAAGTACTTCTTCCAAAGATGCGGGAGATGGAAGTGATTCCTTTAATACAATTGAAGATTACAGCGACCTTGACTGGCCGGAAATGACCTGGAACTTTGCATGCTCCACAACGGAGACAAGTACCTGGGCAGACGGCGGACGTAAGTTTGGCGAGCTGATGGAAAAAGCAACCGGAGGCAAGATTAAAGTCAACATCTATGCGGCAGACCAGCTGACCAATGGAAATCAGTCTGAAGGAATCCAGGCGCTGATGAACGGAGACCCGGTACAGATTTCCATGCATTCCAACCTGATCTACTCAGCGTTTGATCCAAGATTTAATGTTGTATCGTTACCATTTATTTATGATTCCTATGATGATGCAGATGCGAAATTCGATGGTGAGGCAGGAGAAAAGCTGAAAGAAATTCTTTCCAGTTACGGACTGCACTGCATGGGTATCGCAGAGAACGGCTTCCGTGAGCTGACCAACAGCAAGCATGAAGTAAAAACTCTGGATGACATGAAGAACCTCAAGATCCGTGTAGCAGGCTCCAACCTTCTGATGGAATGTTACAAGAGATGGGGCGCAGATGCAACGAACATGAACTGGTCTGAAACTTATACGGCTCTGCAGCAGAATACTGTAGAAGGCCAGGAAAACCCACTTCCGGCAATCGATGCGGCAAGTGTGCAGGAGGTTCAGCCATACTGCTCCATGTGGGATGCAATCTATGACTGTCTGTTCTTCTGTATCAACCAGGATCTGTACGATACTCTGACACCAGAGCAGCAGGCAGTCGTTGATGAGTGTGGACAGAAAGCTGTTGAGTATGAACGTTACATCAACCGCTCCGGTGATGAAGAAATCATGAACCGCTGGCAGTCAAAGAATGGTGTGACAATCACTAAAAAAGAGGATATGGATATCGATTCCTTCAAAAAAGCCGTAGAAGGTGTGGACGAGTGGTTCGTAGAACAGCTGAAAGATGCCGGATATGACGATGGACAGGAACTGGTAGATCTGTTTGAAAAATAGAAGTCAAAAAATTTAAATTTTTAAATTAAGAAGCTGGCGCTTCGCAGATTGCGGGGCGTCAGCTTTTATAGTATAATAAAACTAATAATGGCTTTTTTTGAAAAAAGGTTATGAGGAAAGTATGTGGAGATTTTGGAAAAATCTATAAAGTATTTTACAGGAGTTTAAGCGGTCGATATGAATGAATTCAATCTAAATTTTTATAAAGGGAAGAAAGTTCTGGTGACAGGACATACCGGATTTAAGGGGACATGGCTCTGCAGGATACTTCAGGAGTTGGGAGCGGAAGTGACCGGATATTCTCAGAAGCCACCGACAGATCCATCAATATTCACGCTGACAGATCTGGAAAGTCAGATCCATTCTGTGATCGGAGACATTCGTGATCTGGAGCATATGATACAGGTGTTTAAAGAAACACAGCCGGAGATTGTCTTTCATCTGGCGGCACAGCCGATCGTAAGGGAATCTTACAAAAATCCGGTAAATACTTATGAGACAAATGTTATGGGGACGGTCAATGTACTGGAAGCAGTAAGGCAGTGTGGAAGCGTCCGCTCTTTTTTGAATGTAACAACAGATAAAGTTTATAAGAATAATGAATGGGAATGGGGGTATCGCGAAACGGATGAACTGGATGGCTACGATCCGTATTCCAATAGCAAATCCTGCTCAGAACTTGTAACACACAGTTATGAGAAATCTTTCTTGAAAGACATGGATATTGCAGTATCAACTGCGCGTGCCGGTAATGTGATCGGAGGCGGTGATTTTGCAGCAGACCGTATCATTCCGGACTGTGTGCGTGCTGTTTCCGGTGGAAAAAAGATTGCAGTTCGGAATCCACATTCTACCAGACCATATCAGCATGTACTGGAACCATTGGGCGCGTATCTTCTGATCGCGGAAGAACAGTATCAGGACAGCCGGAAGGCAGGATCTTATAATGTAGGACCAGATGACAGAAGCTGTCTGACCACCGGGGAACTTGCAGACCTGTTCTGCACAGCATGGGGAAATGGGGCAGCATGGGAAAATCTCTGTCAGGGAGGTCCTCATGAGGCAAATTTCCTCAAACTGGATTGTTCCCGTATTCGAAACCGGTTGGGCTGGAAACCTCGCTGGCAGGTGGATGAAGCAGTAGTCAACACTGCAAAATGGTATCAGGCATGGCTTGCCGGTCAGAATATGGCAGAATATACGGACTGTCAGATCAAAGAATATTTTGGAATATAAAAAGTATAAAAGGATAGAAGAAAAGAAAAATATGAAAAAGAATAGAGAGGTTATCTGCGCTTTTGCAGCGTGGGTTTTATCGGCATGCTTTTTTATGAGCTGTTTTATGATTCCGGGACTGGCAGAAAAAATCAACAGTCTGGGAAACAGTAACATGCTTGTATATGGAATGTCTCTGATCCTGTTTTGTCTGCTCTTTGTAGTTGGAATGGGAATCGCACACAGGCATGAAGTTGCGGGAAAAACTTTTCCGGAGAATGTCAAAGCCAGAAAAACAGCATTTTGGCTGATGCTGTTTATACAGATTCCGTTCTGGCTGCTTTGTATCTCAGGAGAGACGGAACAGCTTGGATCTGTGGCGGCGAAATACGGATGGCACACACAGCCGGCAGTGATCGCAGCATTTTTGTTTTTGGCAGAACTTGCAATCTTTTTCTGGGCATGTCAAAATGTCTGCTTTCCGGAAAAAGACAGTGAGTGGATTATCCGGCTGGTATATGCAGCGTTGGTGCTCCTCGTTTTTTACAGTATGTACACACCGAATATTTTTGGAAGAGGAGAACTGAGCGATGCTTACCATGGGCACGCATATTTCAATTCTGTCTACAATATTTATCAGGGAATGCCATATACGCATAATGTTACGAGTATTTATGGACATTACGGACTTTTCTTTAAGATTCCAATGGAACTTGTTCATGGTGATTTCAAAGCCTTTGTTGCCATGGTTGCCGGAATTGGAGCCTTTGCACATATCTGTGCATTTCTTATCCTGGAACTGCTGGTCAAAAGCCGTGTGTTGAGGGTACTTGGTGCTTTGGCAGTTACATTTCCTGTACTTGGTATGCGAGGTGGCTTTTACTGGCAGGTTTGGCCGCATCGGGTAATTTTTCCGATGCTGCTGTTTCTGTATGGAGCATGGATCCTCAAAAAAGAGCTGTGCAATTTCTGGACAGCAGTGGGTGGGTATCTGATCTGTCTGCTGGCAATCCTCTGGAATACAGAGACCGGACTGATTCTTACTGTGGCGTGGGCAGGAATGCTTATTTCACGTTTCCTGTCTGTGGGAAAAATAAAGATCCGTAGACTATTGTGGTTAAGCTTTGCACAGTTTGCCGGAATGGCCGGGGCGGTGTTTGGAGCGTATGGAACAGTAAATCTCTATAATATCCTGAAACACAGTCCGGCAAATTCGTTTGAGGACTTTCTGATCCCATTGCTGTCAGGCAGTTATATGACGGGAGTTCTTCATCTGGATATGCCTACAGAACCCAATGCATATATGGCAGTGATCACACTGTTTCTGACCGGAACGGCTCTGGGAATGACCGGCTGGTTCAGTGGAAAAGAGAGACATTGCTGGCAAAAAGAATTTTTGTTTCTTCTGAGTGTCGGATCACTGGGATGTCTGGTGTATTATATTAACCGCCCTGCATATCACAATCTGGACTGCATTACCATGCCGGCTGTGATCATGGCTGCATACTGGGGGCAGAAGGGAATCAAATTTATCAAAAATGAAGAATGGAAAAGCTTTGACAGCCTTTCGCTCAGACATGTGACCGTCAGTGGTGTAGGGCTGATCTGTACGATTGCGGTTCTTGCAATGGCTACCGGAACGGTTCTTCAGTTTGCACAGAACAGCAAGATTAAAGAAAATTATCATAATGTGCAGGAATTTGAGGATTTCGCAGAGCAGATCGCAGCAGTTGTTCCTGAGAATACTCCGTCATTTGGTATCAATGTTCCCGAAATTTGCAGCATGCTTCATCGGCGGACAGAATGTTTTACAATGGATTTCAGTGATATGCTCGTTCGCCCGGACAGTTTGAAAGAGCTGAAAGACCAGCTGGAACATGCGGAAGTGCCAGGGGCATTTACCGGAAAATCATCCATGAATATCTGGAAACGGAATGATCCGGAAACATATCGGTGGTTCATGGATCATTATGAACTAAAAGAGACGATTCCTTTTTATGGGGAAAAGTTTCTGTACTATATAAAAAAATAAAATACAGAAGGAGACTATTATGTTTGAAGAAATGACAGAACAGCAGGCCAGAGAGCAGATTCTGGAAATGACAAGAAATTATTGTGAAAAATACCATAACAAAAAGAAACCATATCAGAAAGGTGACCGTATCCCGTATGCGTCCAGAGTTTATGATGCAGAAGAAATGGTAAATCTTGTGGATAGTTCCCTTGAATTCTGGTTGACCGCAGGACGTTATACAGATGAATTTGAACATGCATTTGCAAAATATCTCGGTGTTCGTTACTGTTCCCTGGTAAATTCCGGTTCCTCTGCAAATCTGCTCGCATTTATGACACTGACATCTCCGCTTCTGAAAGAACGGCAGATTCTTCCGGGGGATGAAGTGATCACAGTTGCGGCCGGTTTTCCGACTACAGTTTCTCCAATGATCCAGTACGGTGCGGTACCGGTATTTGTTGATGTAACGATTCCACAGTACAATATTGATCCATCTCTTCTGGAAGCTGCATGGTCTCCAAAGACAAAAGCGGTCATGCTTGCGCATACACTTGGAAATCCATTTGACCTGAAAGCAGTCAGAGAATTCTGTGATCGTCATAATCTGTGGCTGATTGAAGATAACTGTGATGCACTTGGATCTGTTTATACGATCAACGGGGAAGAGAAACTGACCGGAACGATCGGAGATATCGGAACTTCCAGTTTTTATCCACCGCATCATATGACAATGGGAGAAGGCGGCGCTGTTTATACAGATGATCCGCTCCTGAACAGAATCGCACGTTCGTTCAGAGACTGGGGAAGAGACTGTATTTGTGCACCGGGACAGGATAATCTCTGCGGACATCGTTTTGATCGTCAGTATGGAGAACTTCCGGTTGGGTATGATCACAAATATGTATACTCTCATTTTGGATATAACCTCAAGGCAACAGATATGCAGGCTGCTGTCGGATGTGCGCAGCTCAGAAAATTCCCGTCTTTTGTGGAAAGAAGAATCCACAACTTTAATTATCTGAAAGAAGCACTGAAAGGTACAGAGGATAAACTGATCCTTCCGGAGGCATGTGCAAATTCAAAACCGAGCTGGTTTGGATTCCTGATCACATGCAAGGAAGGCGTAGACAGAAACAAACTGGTACAGGAGATTGAATCCAGAGGTGTACAGACACGTATGCTGTTTGCCGGTAATCTGACAAAACATCCATGCTTTGATCAGATGCGTGCTTCCGGAAAAGGATATCGTATTGCGGGAAGTCTGGAAAATACGGACCGTATTATGAAAGATACCTTCTGGATCGGTGTATATCCGGGAATGACAGATGAAATGCTGCAGGCGATGGCAGATGCGATCAAGGATGCATTAAACTGATTTACAGCAGAAAGCAGGATGGAAAATAATGATTTTAGATGAAAGACTTCGCTGGATGGGGTTCTGGATGCTGGACAAAATGAAAGGTGGAAAGACCAGAGAATATTATGACCAGATTCGTTATGCCTGGAAAGAAGGCAGCTCTGTTGAGGAGACAGAGAAGAGAATCCAGAATCTGATCGCGCATGCAGTTAAGACTACTGACTTTTATAAAGATTATCCGGAAACCTGTTCTCTTGAGGATCTTCCGGTGGTAAATAAAGATACCTTCCGACAGCAGTATGACCGTTTTGTATCTTCCACATATAAAGATGCACCAGATAACCGGGTAATGTGTACCAGTGGATCGACAGGAACTCCACTCAGAATGATCCAGAATCGTGACAAGATCCGTCACAATACAGCGGGCGGGATTTTTCTCGGAGCGGCAGCCGGATATTATATTGGAATGAAGGAAGCATTTATCCGGGTATGGGTAAATAATGTACGCAAAAGCAAATTTCAGCTTCTGCAGGAAAATTTGATCATGATGGACAGTTCCAGAATGGATGAAAAAGCTCTGGAAGAAATGTTTCATGTGATCGAGAAGAAAAAAGTCAAATGTCTGGTAGGATATTCTTCTGCCCTTGGAGAACTGAGTGAATATATCAGAAAAACAGGAAGAGACTGCAGCAGATGTGTAGTGAAAGCAATTATTCCGATTTCGGAGACAATGCCGGAACCGGTAAGAAGAACTCTGGAAAAACAGTTCAACTGTCCGGTGCGGGCATGGTATTCCAATGAAGAAAACGGAATCATGGGCCTTCAGAACAGGGAAGATGAAGGGTATCATATTGATACAGAAACCTATTATTATGAGATCCTGAAGATGGATTCTGATGAACCGGCAGAACCTGGAGAACTGGGAAGAATCGTGATCACAGATCTTTTTAACTATGCATTTCCGATCCTGCGTTATGACAATGGAGACACGGCAGTTGCGGTCCGGAAAGAAAAAAACGGTCGTTTTAAACTTTATCTTTCAGAACTTTACGGACGACGGAGCGACCTGATCTATGACTGTGAAGGCAAAGCGGTCACGCCGTATATTATTACCAATAATCTGTGGGACATTCAGGGAGTAAAGCAGTATCGATTTATTCAGGAAGATGTCAGAGATTATACGATCTGGCTGAATGGTGATCCGGAAGCAATGGATCGGGAGGAAATCCTGCGTCGTATTCGACCGTATCTGGGAGAGGAAGCCCGCATTAAAGTGGAAATCGTTGATGAGATTCCGGTGCTTGCTTCCGGAAAAAGAAAATACATAGAAAACCGATGTGAAAAATATCAGCAGCATAAAGGATTCTGTGGGTAAATGGCAGGAGGAAACAGTTTGGAAGGCAGAGAACAGAAAAAAGGTATTGCGGTAAATACCCTGTATACGATGGGCGGTCTGCTTTTTATGAATGCAGTGCTCCAGATTGTGATCACTCCGCTTCTTAACAGAATGATGGGAGCAGAACAGCTTGGCGGTCTTTTGTACATTACAGGACTTGTTGCGATTATATGTCCGTCTATCGGGCAGGCTCTGAATAACAGTCGTCTTGTAGTAAGACGGGATTTTGATGTGACCAATGGGGACTATGACTGGCTTTTGCTTGGCTTTGGACTGATCGGAAGTATTGTTGCACTGTTTATGTCCGGCAAAAGCCTGGAAAGTCCGTTGATGGCAGCTGGCGTTTTCCTGATGTTTATGCTGACTGTATTCCGCTATTATGGTGATGTGGAATATCGTCTGAATCTGAACTACCGGAGATATTTTATTTACTATCTTTTGATCGGAATCGGATATCTTGCCGGATTTGGTATATATCGCCTGACCGGACAATGGGTGTGGATCTATCTGATCGGTGAAGCCGCGGCACTGGCTTTTGTCGGTGTTACCGGAAATATTTTTCATCAGTTTTTCAGAAGAAGCGAATTTTTTACGACGGCACTCGGTCGAGGCTTTTTTCTTACGTTATCGTATCTTATTACCAATACGACAATGAATATGGATCGCCTTGTGATCAAACAGATCCTCGGTAATGAACAGGTCACACAGTATTATGTTGTTTCGCTGATCGGAAAGACGCTGGTACTTCTGATCGCGCCAATTAATACGATCGTGATCTCTTATCTTACAAAAAGAAAAGAACGACTGACGCGTTCACAGTTTGGAAAGGCTGTTCTTGCCGGAGGCGGTGTAAGTCTTGTTTTTTTTGTGGCCTGTCAGATCGGAACACCACTTTTTGTGTGGCTGTTTTACAGAAATCTTTATGAGTCAGTAAAAGGGATCGTAACGGTTGTGAATCTTGCGCAGATTCTTGGGCTGTTTTCTGCATTTTTGTTTATACTCGTTCTGACGTTTACAGATGAACGGTGGCAGTTGTGGATTCAGCTTGCACATTTTTGTATTTTGATCGTGTCATCAGTACTTGCGGCACGCACATATGGAATGATGGGATTTGCTGTTGCTTCACTTGGGGCCAATAGTCTCCGTGTTGCAGCAGTAGTGATTCTGGGTATTGTGAAAGCAGGAAAGGATAAAGGAGACAGAAATGCAGACAGGTGAAGTTTTAAGAAGAGAGGTATTTAATCTTCTTGACGCTGCAAAGGGCGGCAGACTGAAAAAATTAAAAGAAGTCAATAAACATGAAATTGTTGAGGGTGTAACAGAAGACTATATGGAAAGAAGAGTACAGACACTTCTTTCTTATGTAAAACAGCACTCTCCTTATTATAAAGAACATCCGGAATGGACGAAACTGGAAGATTTTCCGGTCATGACAAAAGGTGACTTTATCGAACATTATGATGAGGTGCTGGTGGATTGTGTCAGAGAACAGGGAAATCTCTACAGGCTCAGTACCAGTGGTTCTACAGGAACTCCGTTTACAGTACTCTGTGACGGAGATAAAATGAGCCGTGTAAATATGAACTTTATCTCCTGCATGGAACTGAATGGCTTTCGTATGGGAATGAAACGTGGAGAATTTCGTGCGTGGATAAAAGGAAAAAATACGATCAGTAAGTGGAAATCTTTTAAAAATAATCTGATCATGGTGGATATTTCCAATATGGGAGATGAGTCACTGGATAAAATCTGCCGTGATATTGAAAAGAAGAAGATTCAGGTTCTGGTTACGTATTCCAGTGCACTGACGGCGTTGACTCAGTATATTAGAAAAACAGGAAGAGATATCAGCCGCTGGTCTGTTGAAATGGTATTTTCCATGGGAGAAGCACTTCCGCAGGAAACTTATGATCTGACAAAAGAGCTGTTCGGATTTTCTCCGGTACGGTCCTATGGAAATAATGAAAATGGCTTTATTGCGATCCAGCTTGATGAGGATTCGGAATATACGGTTGACCTGTATAATTTCTATCCGGAGATTCTGAAACTGGATTCCGATGAACTGGCGGAGCCGGGAGAACTGGGAAGAATCGTTGTGACAGATTATTATAATAAAACATTTCCAATGGTTCGTTATGACACCGGTGATACAGGGAAAATGCGTGTATATTATGACAAGAACGGCCGGATGCATGCAAAATATACAGAGATTTACGGACGCCGCGGTTCTCTTATGTATAACACAAAAGGTGAGCCGCTATCAATTCATGTTTTTATGAATACACTGCTGAAGTTTGAAGGAACTGTTTATCAGGCAAAATGCATCCAGTGGGGAGAAAAAGACTATGAACTGCTGGTGAATGCGGACCGTTCCAGACTGGACGAAACAGAACTTCTCGCAGCATACCGACATTACCTGGGTGAAGACGCAGAGCTTCGGATCACCTATGTGGACCAGATCCCGATTCAGGCATCCGGTAAATTTATGGTCTGTGAAAATAAATGGAATGGAAGGAAGCAGGCATAATGAAACAGAAAGTATCGGATTATATAGCGGATCATATAGCAGAGTGGGGAATCCGTGATGTGTTTACCGTAACAGGCGGTGGTGCCATGCATATGAATGATGCTTTTGGACATCATCCGAAACTGCACTGTACTTATCAGCATCATGAACAGGCATGTGCCATGGCTGCAGAGGCTTATGCACGTATGGATAATCGGATAGCAGCAGTCTGTGTGACGACCGGTCCTGGTGCAACGAATGCCATTACCGGTGTGCTCGGCGGTTGGATGGATTCGATTCCCATGCTGGTTTTTTCAGGACAGGCAAGATATGCAACTACGGTTGCAGCGTCCGGGCTGAAACTTCGAAGCATGGGAGTGCAGGAATGTAATATTGTACCGGTTGTGACCTCAATTACAAAATATGCACAGATGATCATTCATCCGGAAGATATCCGGTATCATCTGGAAAAAGCCCTCTATATGGCGGTGAACGGACGACCGGGACCGGTGTGGCTTGATATTCCGCTGGATGTGCAGGGGGCAGTCATTGACACAGAAAAATTGAGAGGATATGATCCACAGGAGAATCCGAAAGAAAAACCGGCAGAAATTTCACAGGATATCATTCAGCAGATTCTGGACAAGATAGAAAAAAGCCGTCGCCCGGTTCTGTTTCCGGGAAATGGAGTACGTCTTGCAGGTGCAATGGATGATTTTCAAAAACTTGTAAATATTCTGGGAGTTCCGGTGATCACCGGAATGAGCAGTGTGGATGCCATGGAGTCTGAACATCCGTATTTTGCAGGAAGAAGCGGAGGAACCGGGACACGTCCGGGAAACTTTGCACTTCAGAACAGCGATGTGCTTCTTTCTATCGGGAATCGCCAGGGATTTGCACAGACCGGTTTTCAGTATCAGGACTGGGCAAGGGGCAGTTATACGATCCTGAATGACATTGATGAAAATGAACTGAAAAAACCAAGTCTCCATGTCAGTCTTCCAGTCTGTGGTGACGCAGGAGATCTGATACGCAAGCTTATCTGTGCGGCAAAACTTCGGGGAGCAGATGAAACAAATCCGTTGTTTAAAGGCAGAGACTGGATACGTCAGTGTCAGGTATGGAAACAGAAATATCCGGTGGTGACAGCGAAACATTATGAGACGGTAGAAGAAGGCTGTACCAATATTTATGCTTTTTATGAAGAACTGTCAAAAGCAATGCAGGAGGGGCAGACACTGATGGTCAGTGTGGGAACTTCCAGAGTGGCAGGAAGTCAGGCATTTCGGGTAAAAAAAGGTCAGCGTTTTATTACAAATCCAAATACTGCGTCTATGGGATTCTGTCTCCCGGCAGCGACCGGAATCTGTGTCGCACAGCCCGGAAAACCAGTAGTCTGTGTGACCGGTGAGGGAAGTTTGCAGATGAATCTGCAGGAATTACAGACCATTCAGTATAAAAAGCTTCCGGTCAAAATTGTATTGTTTGAGAACAACGGATATGGTGCGATTAAACAGACC
>ENA-OPBF01001196-OPBF01001196.1-human-gut-metagenome-genome-assembly--contig:-NODE-1196-length-17667-cov-3.639394_pt1 | contig 17667 bp, 20 predicted proteins | sample MGYA00241067_ERZ501450 | MGnify/ENA primary metagenome ERZ501450 (study PRJEB25962, sample SAMEA2042516) | human gut metagenome | biome: human gut; feature: human-associated habitat; material: faeces... | reverse complement strand
ACCAACCCAATACTAGAATTGAATGTTATTGCAAATAAGATGTCTAAATTAGATTTTAGCAAAAAATATGAACCAACAGGGTCTAATGATGAGATAGATGAACTTGGAAAAAGTATAAATTTGATGTCTCAAAAGTTGGAAGGAACAATAAAACAACTACGTAGTAGTAATATAGAACTAGAAAGAGACATAGAAGAAAAATCCAAAATAGATGAAATGAGAAAACAATTTATTTCTGATGTATCACACGAGTTGAAAACGCCGATTGCATTGATACAAGGCTATGCAGAGGGATTAGTTGAAAATGTAAATGCTGATGATGAATCTAGAAAATACTATGCAGAAGTTATTTTAGATGAGTCTAATAAAATGGATAAATTGGTAAGACAACTACTAGAACTTATGAGGCTAGAATATGGAAAAAGAGAGTTTAACAACGACACTTTTAATATATGTGAGCTAATACAGGAAGTAATAAGAAAATGTAATGTTATGCTAGAAGAAAAGGGTATAAAAGAAGTAAGATTTGAAGCAGACAAAAAGGTAAATGTGTATGCTGACGAATTCTACATAGAGCAAGCGTTTACAAATTATTTTACAAATGCAATTAAGCATACAAAAGAAGTAAATGGTGAAAAATATATAGAAATAAAATTAAAAGAAGATAAAGAAAAACATAAAGTAAAAATATCGGTATTTAATACAGGAGACACATTGTCAGAAGAAAATCTAGAAAGAATTTGGGGAAGATTTTACAAAGTTGATGAATCTAGAAATAGAGCAGATGGTGGTACAGGAATAGGGCTTGCACTTGTTAAAGCAATAATGAATAACTACAATTCTAAATATGGTGCAGTAAATAGAGAAAATGGCATTGAGTTTTACTTTGATATTCAGACAGATGCAGGGATTGAAAAATAATTACAATTTTCCAATCTAGAGAGTAAAGAGAACCAATGTTAAACATATGTGAAAAATGAAAGGGAGAAGTTGTAATGAGTAGAAATCAAGTTAATAATCCAGATGATTTAAGAAAAACAGTAAAGAATGGAAAAAATAAAAGAAAAAAAGCTAACAAAAAAGCTTTAACTAGACTGTTACTTTTAATAGTTGTAATAGTAGTAATTGTTATGGTTGCTAAGAGTATTAGTAAAAACAAAAAGATAAAATTAGAAGAAGTAACAGAATATAACTATTTTTCTACGCTTATTGGAGAAAAAGCAGGAGTAATAGACAAGACTGGAAAGACAGTAATAGAGCCACAATATGATTCTGTTCAGATTCCAAACCCTTCTAAGGCAATATTTATTTGTATGAACAAAGATGGAACAACAAAGGTATTAAATGCAAATAACAAAGAAGTTTTAACAAAATACAAAAATGTACAAGCCATTCCAAACAATAATACATCAATTTCTAATACGTATCAAACTCAAATTTTGAAATATCAAGATGGAGAAAAGTATGGATTGGTTAGCATTGATGGTAAAGAAATAACATCGGCAATTTATGATAGTATAGAAACTTTAGAATATAAAGACGGAGTATTAAGAGTTCAAAAAGATGGCAAATATGGACTTATAGACATAAATGGAGAAGAAATTGTAAAACCAGAATACAATTCGATTACAACAGATGGGTACTATAATGAAGAAACAAAATATGAAAAAGCAGGCTATATTGTAAATGTAAGAACAGACAATGGCTATAGATATGGTTATATAAATTATAAGAATAGACAAACACTAGATACAATTTACACAAATGTAAAAAGAATAACTTCTTTGAAAGATGATGAAACAGTATATTTAATAACATATAAAAATGGAATGGCTGGAGTATTAAAAAATGGCCAAACACTTATAGATAATCAATATGAAGACATTGACTTTGATAGTGAAAATAAAATATTTGTATTGCAACAAAATGCAAAACAAGGAGTATACGATTTAGATGGAAGCATGATATTACCAATTCAATATGAAAATATTACATTTGCAGGAAGCTATCTAAACGCAGAAAAAGACGGGAAACTATTGGTATTTGATGTTGCAGGAACTTTGCAGAGCGATGATAGCTATAAGAGTGTAGAAAAAGTTGCAAATGGAAAATATAGTATAACAATAGATAGAAACAATCAATATGGAGTAATAGATCAAAACAAAATATCAGTAATAGAAAATAAATATTCAAACATTTCATATGCATTTGGAGATTACTTTATAGTATCAAATGGTAGAAAATCTGGTGTGCTAGATGTTAGTGGCAATACAGTAATACCGCTGGAAAAAGATACAATTCAAAACATAAAAGGAACAAACATAATACAAATAATAGATTCAAACACAAAAACATCTGAAATATATAACAAAAAAATGGAAAAAGTGCTAGAATTAACAGACATTCGTGTTTATATAAAAGACAATTATTTAAAAGTAACATCAGCAAATGGAATAGCTTATTTAGACTATGACGGAAACAAAAAAGATGCAAAAGACATATTTACAAACAACGAAATATTTGCAAAAGAACAAAATGGCAAATGGGGATATGTTGACAAAAATGGAAATACAGTTGTAGATTTTAAATATGATATGGCAATAGACCTTAATGAATATGGCTTTGGAGCTGTTAAGCAAAATGGAAGATGGGGCGTAGTGGATTCTAAAGGAAACGAAGTAAAAGCACCAACATATGAATTAAATGAATATGCACCAAACTTTATAGGCGAATATTATGAGGTAAGTAGTTTGTATGAGGTGGCATATTTTACAAATGAGATATAAATAATTATGGATTAGTAAAAATAAATGGAGGATGAAAATGGAAAATTATAATTTAGAAAGTGCCAGGGAACTTATAAATTCAGCTGAAAAAGAGTTATCAAAAGAGTTTGAAAAGGCTGAAGAAATATGTGAATTTAATAGTGAAAAAGTACTAAAAGCTTTTCAAGAAAATAGAGTAAATGAAGCGGATTTTGGAAGTACTACAGGTTATGGTTATGGAGATATTGGAAGAGAAAAAATAGAAAAGGTTTTTGCTGATGTTTTAAAGGCAGAGGACTGTATCGTAAGAGGCCAATTTATATCTGGAACACATGCTTTAACAGTTGCATTATTTGCTTTTTTAAGACCTGGGGATACAATGCTAAGCATAAATGGTAAGCCATATGATACACTAGATGAAGTAATTGGAATTGCAGAAAATCCAAGTTCATTAAAATCATTTGGGGTAAAGTATGAACAAATCGATTTAATAAATGACGACTTTGATTATGAAAAAATAACAGAAAGATTAAAACAGTCAAAAGTAAAATTAATAGAAATTCAACGCTCAAAAGGTTATGCTTTAAGAAAGAGTATTTCATTAGATAAGGTTGAAAGAGTAATTAAGGCAATAAGAGAAGTAGACAAAGATGTAATAATAATGATAGACAACTGCTATTGTGAATTTGTATCAAAAAGAGAGCCATTAGAAGTAGGAGCCGATGTAATAGTAGGTTCACTTATAAAAAACCTAGGTGGAGGAATTGCTCCAAATGGTGCATACATAGCAGGTAGAAAAGACTTAGTAGAGCTTGCAGCAGAAAGATTAACAGTTCCAGGAGAAGGAAAAGGTGTTGGTCCAACTTTAGGTATAAACAGAAGTCTTTTGCAAGGATTATTTTTAGCACCAAGTGTTGTAAAAGCAAGCATAAAAACAGCAATATTAACCAGCAAAGTAATGGAAATGTTGGGCTACAAAGTAGAACCAAGATTTGATGCAGAAAGAGTAGACATAGTTCAAACTATAGAATTTGGTGACAGAGAAAAATTAATAAAATACTGCCAAGGAATACAAGCTGGTTCACCAGTAGATTCAGACTCTTTGCCAGAACCATGTGATACACCAGGGTACCAAGACCAAATAATAATGGCATCTGGAAGTTTCACACAAGGTTCTTCAATAGAGCTATCTTGCGATGGACCGCTAAGAGCTCCATTTGTTGGATTCCAACAAGGTGCATTAACATACGAATATGGAAAATTAGGATTAATAAAAGCAATCGCCCAATAGGGACGCCCCTTTTTGGGCGAAAAGAAAGGATTTTTAATGAAGGTTGTAGTAATTGGTGGTGGACCAGCTGGAATGATGGCTGCGATAACTGCTAGCAGAAATGGAAATGAAGTTTATTTGCTAGAAAAAAATGATAGATTAGGTAAGAAGTTACTTATTACAGGTAAAGGCAGATGTAACATTACAAGTAGTCTGGATATAAAAGATTTCATACAGAATGTTCCGGGAAATGGCAGATTTTTGTATAGTGCTTTTGATAATTATACGAATTTGGATATAATCAATTTCTTAAAAGAGCACGGTGTTAGTGTAAAAGAAGAAAGAGGGAATAGAATATTTCCAACTTCCGATAAATCACTAGATGTGTTAAAGGCTTTTGAAGCCGAGCTAAAAAATAAAAGAGTAAAAATAAAATTTAACACCAAAGTTGTGGGAATAGAGACAAAAGAAAATAAAGTAGTAAGTGTAATGTACGAAGATGAGAATGGTGGACAAAAGAAAATTTTAGCAGACAAAGTAATTCTTGCAACTGGTGGAAAAACATATTCTGCAACAGGTTCTACTGGAGACGGATATGAAATTGCTCAAAAATTAGGACATACAATAGTGCCTGTAAAACCATCACTTGTTCCATTAACAGCAGAAGGCGAATCTTTAAATATTTGTAAACAAATGCAAGGCTTAAGCCTAAGAAATGTTCAAATAAAATTGATTGATACAAACAAAAACAAGACAATATATGAAGATTTTGGAGAAATGCTATTTACACATTTTGGAGTATCTGGACCAACAATATTGAGTTCATCAGCACATTTACTAAGATATAAAAATGTAGAAAACCTCTTAAAAGAAGGAAAAATACAGCTTGTAATAGATTTAAAACCAGCATTACAACAAGAAAAACTTGATAACAGAATACAAAGAGACTTTTTAGAAGGAAAGAACAAAGAATTCAAAAATTGTTTAAACAATTTATTGCCACAAAAAATGATTGATACGGTAGTTGAATTATCAAAAATAAATCCATATAAAAAAGTAAACGAGATTACAAGAGAAGAAAGAATGAACCTAGTAAAACTCCTAAAAAACTTTACTATTACAATATCTGGATTTAGACCCATAGAAGAAGGAATTGTAACTTCTGGTGGAATAAATGTAAAAGAAATAAATCCAAAAACAATGGAATCAAAGATAGTTAATGGATTGTATTTTGCAGGAGAAATAATAGATGTAGACGCATATACTGGTGGATTTAACTTGCAAATTGCATATTCTACAGGATTTACGGCAGGCTCAGAATGCTAGAAAGGAAAATGAATTGAAGTTTTGTACTTTAAAAGAGGCTTCTACTGCAGAGATTGTGGAGAAAAAATCTCGATTTATTGCAAATAGCTGCCATATAGAGAGCAAGGAAGAAGCGGAAGAAAAAATCAATTTAATAAAAAAGAAATACTATGACGCAAAGCACAACTGTTTTGCGTTTAGTATCGTTGATAAGGATGGAAATTTATTAGAAAAGAGCAGTGACGATGGAGAACCATCTGGAACTGCAGGTGCTCCAATTTTAAATGTTATAAGAAAAAATAACCTGAATAATGTTCTTATTGTTGTAACAAGATATTTTGGTGGAATATTATTAGGAACAGGAGGACTTACAAGAGCGTATTCAAATACCGCATTGGCATCAATAGAAAATGGAAAAATAATAGAAGTTGAAAATGGATTGCAAGTAAGCTTAGAGATAGAATATTCGGAAAATGAAAAATTTAAATATTATTGTGAAAAAAACAATATAAAAATTGTAGAAACAAAATATTCTGAAAATATAATCCAAAAAATAGAATTAAATGAAGAAGAATATAATAAATTGATATCAAAAAATATGGAAATTAATAGGCAGTTACCATTCAAAATAAAAGGAATCGGTATATTATGTCGAAAATTCGTTGAAAAAGCACAATAATGTATGAAGAAAAATGGAAAAGTTTCCCAAAAACTATTGCAAAAAGCAAAATATGCGTATATAATACACGTTGTAAAAGATTTACAACTATGTAAATAAGAATAGGGGGAACGAAAGAGTGAATGAAAAAATAACAGTTTTGATTTCTGACGACAATAATGAATTTGCAACAACTTTAGCAAACTATCTAGAAAAGGATGAGGACATGCAGGTTGTTGGCATGGCAAAAGACGGAGAGGAAGCACTAAGCATTATATCTACTTTAAAACCAGATGTTGTACTATTAGATGTTATTATGCCACATTTAGATGGGTTAGGAGTCTTAGAAAGATTAAGTTCAATGAGACTAGAAAAAAGGCCAATATGCATAATGCTTTCAGCAGTAGGTCAAGACAAAATAACACAAAAAGCAATAACTTTAGGGGCTCAATATTATGTTGTAAAACCATTCGACATAGAAGTATTAATAAAAAGAATAAAAGAATTGAGATATTATCAGCCTTCTACAAACAGAGGAAGCTTTATTGTGAAAGAAACGAAATCCCAGTACATAGATATACCACAACAAATTGACAAAAAGAGTGAAGATGGATTAGAAGCTCTAGTTACAAATATAATCCATGAAGTTGGTGTACCAGCACATATTAAAGGATATCAATATTTAAGAGAAGCCATAATGATGGTTGTAAATGATATTGATATAATAAACCAAATAACAAAACAACTGTATCCAGACATAGCCAAGAAATACCACACTACGCCAAGCCGTGTAGAGCGTGCGATTCGCCATGCTATAGAAGTTGCGTGGGGCAGAGGAGAACCAGCAGTTGTAGAAAACATATTTGGTTATACAGTATCTGCAAGCAAGGGAAAACCAACGAATTCGGAATTTATAGCAATGATAGCTGATAAGCTAAGGCTAGAAATAAAGACTGCATAAAAAATATTATGATAAATAAACAATAAAAAACACACCAATTTTGAATTTGAGTTGTGTTTTTTATTTGAATATTTAATATTAGCTATTTGTTTTTATGACTATATTTAAATGCAAAAAAAATGCATGATATAGGTTTAAAATAGATATGTCACAAATACATTGAAAATAAAATATTGAAAAGAGAGCACAAAAATGATATTGTTTAAATGACCAAAAATAAACATATCGGAGGTGCTCTCTTATGGGTAATAATATCACAGATAGATTAAAATATAAAGAGTCAATAGTAAAATTTTCAAGAAAATATGGAGTGTCAAAAGCAGCATATAAATTTGGAAAATGTAAAAGAACAATATATAGATGGAGAAATAGATATGATGGAACATTAGAAAGTTTAAAAGATAAATCAAGACGTCCACATTCACATCCAAATCAACATACAGAGGAAGAAATAAAATTAATAAAAAATTATAAAAGAAATAATAAAGATACGGGATTAGTAGTATTATGGATAAAATTACGTCAAGCAGGATATACAAGAACAATACAAGGATTGTATCATGCAATGCAAAGATTAGGAATATACAAAAAAACACCAAGCAAAAAGAAAGAAGGTGAACCGAATGAATGGGTATCAGGAGAATATCCAGGGGATAAGGTTCAAATAGATGTTAAGTATGTTCCAAAGAAATGTATGAGCAAAGAATTACAGGAAAGAGGAGAAAAATTTTATCAATATACAGCAATAGATGAATATTCAAGATTAAGATATACATGGTTTACAAATGCACATGATACATATGCTTCAAGCGAATTTGCAAGAAGATTAGTAAAATATTTTCCGTTTAAAATAAAGACAATACAAACAGATAATGGATTTGAATTTACAAATAGATTAAGTTGGCAAGCATTTTTGAAAGATAAAAAAACAATGTTTGAAAACACATTAGAAGAATTAGGACTAGAATATAAAGTAATAAAGCCACATACACCAAAACAAAATGGAAGAGTAGAAAGAAGTCATAGAAAAGATCAAGAAAGATTTTACTATAAAAGAGTATTTTATGGTTTAGAAGATTTAAGAAATCAAGGAAAAGAATGGAGAAAAGAATATAATAATTTTCCTATGAGACCACTAGGATGGTTAAGTCCCAGGGAATTCATAAAAAAATATAAAAGTCAAGAAGAATCGTTATTTGCAATATAGGTGCTCAAAGTATTAATTTTAAATAATTTGTGACAAATGATTGACTAACCTACAAATTAAAAAGAGTATCAAATGCTTGGCTTATTGACAGCATGTCTATGTTTAAATCTAAAAAATTATTTAGAGTTTTTTCAAATAACTGATTATTAACAAAAAAGTTCAAGTCAACAGAATTTGAAATTGGTTTGCAATCATCATCGCAAACAATATGAACTGGGCAACCAGCAATTTTAAATTTTTCTATATATTTATCTAATGAATTTGTTGGAAAGCCACATTTTACAACGGAATTGTTTAAATTGCTCAATTTAAAACCGAACTGTTGAGACATAGAGCGTGCATCAGCATCTAAGAAAATATAGAAAATACCACTCTTAAATAAATAAAATTTATTGCAATCCTGTGATTTTAGCAAGATATAGTTATTAAATAATTTACTCATAAAATTTTTCCTTTCATACCACATTTAATATTCCATAAGATAAAAAACGATTTAACATTTTTTAGAAAAATTACTGGAGATATTTTACAAATTCATCAAATAATTGTATATTAGATATAGGAAAAAATTAACCACTAAAAATGGTTATTTTATGAATCTAATTTAGTGCTTACAATATATGGTAAGAAAATATATAATTTTAACAAAGGAGAAAGAAAAATGTCATGTTTTAGCAGATTTTGTAAAAAAGGAACTACAGTAAACAAAAAATTGAGTATTGATGAGAATCTTTATCAAGATTTAACGGAGCTCTCTAACAGTACGTATGATGCGTCAATCAGTAAGCTAGTAAATGCGGCAATAGAGGATTTAATTACTACCAAAAATGTAGCTCTTTATAAAAAAGAAAACACAAATCAAGTATCTAGGTCTTTTTTAATAAGGGAAGACTTCTTAAATGGACTTTATGAATTAAAAGAAAATTATTCTGTTTCTATAAATTCGCTTGTAAATATTGCAATAAGAAATGCTGTAACAGAAGAAAAAATGGAATCAGAAGGATTAGACAAATTGAACTAGTAAAAAAATACCATGAGATAATTATAAAATATTATCCCATGGTTTCAATTATATATTTAAAAGTTATGTATTAATGTAAATCACTTGCTACATCTTGCAAAGTTACTTTTACTACTGAACCTTCTTCAACGGTTGCACCAATACGTTTGACCTAATAATTAATGCTGGGTTACAAGAGCTTTCTAAAGAGTTTCTTAAAGATTAGCTACATTTTATATTTCTCCACTATAAAGCGTGTTCAATGTCTTTTGAAGAGTTTCGTTTGGTTTGAAAGGTGTATTTAAGTTATAACCTAGATATGTAGCCATTGCTAGGATATCACCATGCCATTGAACCACCATTAAAATAAACGAAAAAATGTTTGCAAAAACTATTGACAAATTCTAGAAAGCGATGTAGAATATACACGAAATGCGAACATACGTTTATATAATGAATTGATAGGAGGATAACAAAATGAATATTCTAAAACAAAAAAATAATAATATAATTGATTTGACAAAACCAGTAGAAATAAAAACATATTTAACGGTTAGCGTTTTAGGAAAAAGTTTAAATTTGAATATCAATTTTAAAAATATCAATGTTCCAGAATTAGATATGAATGATAAAGAGGTAAATTTATTTTTACCAGTAAGATATAAAAAAATAGGGACAGTTGAAATTGTAAGTGAAGCTATAAAAAAGATGTATTCTGAGATTGCAGAAATAGAGATTGCAAATAGTATGGAAAAAATAAGAGTAATGCTAGGTTTTGCACCAGAAGATTATGCTATAAAAAGAATGCCAGATACATTTATAAAAAATGCCAGAAATAAAACAATAATAATAAATCCAGATATTACGAAATATAGTAGAAAAATAATTGAAACAAGTTTGATACAAGCCTTTTGCAAAACAAAACATAAAGAAAATTCAAAAGAATATAAGGCCATATTAAAAAATGCAATAGAAAAATATGAAAATTATGAGTATAGAATAATTAAGGTATCATAACAATTATACTTTAAATACATTACGAGAATAAATTGCTAAAAAAATATTTCTGCTACATAATAAGGCAGGATATGAAATATTAGAACAATTAGATGAAGGAGAATATAACAAAATACCTTCTGAAGTAATTATAACAATAAGAGAAAACAGAAACACAGAATATGAATTCGAATTAGATGAGGAATTAGAACTAAAAGAACAAGAATTATTACCAGAAACAAAGGCAATTTTATTTAACATATTTAGAGATTATTTATCAACACCAGAACAAAAAGAAAAAATAATAAAAATGCAAGCAGAGGAAAGATTAAAAAATGAACAGAAAAAAGCAAACCAATATAATTCAGATTTATTTGCAAATAAGCAAAAGGTTCAATCTGGTGAAATAGAACATACGGAATTAATTGAATATAAAGAAAATATATTTAAAAGAATTTTTAATAAAATAAGACAATTTTTCCGAGTATGAAATAAGTAGCAAGTAAAGAGTTTATCAAGGCTCTTTCTTGCTTTTTATTATGCAATCATTTTTGATATTATCCCTTGAAATAGAATGTTCAATTTGCTATAATATGAATAGGTTGATAGAAGAGGAAAAAAATGAAATATAAAATAAATGATGAATTATACAGAAGATTTGAAGAAAGAAAACAAGACCTATTAAATGCAACAGAAAGGTTAAAAGAAGCATTAAAGCAAGAAGAAAATGATATAGTAATAGATTGTGTGTTACATAGATTTGAATTTACATTTGAATTAAGAAATAGTTTATCACATCTATATGATGAAGAAACATCAAGAAAAATATACAAAGAAATAAAAGAAAAATATATAAAATTATTAGAAAAATTAAACAATAAATTTGAAAATTTAATATAAAAATTGAATAATAACATAAAAAGTGCTATAATTCAGGCATAAGGTAAAAGCCTTATGATGAAAAAGCTTTTGATATCAAAAGGAGAATAATATATGATTTATACACCCAAAACAAAGAAAGCCATGATAATAGCATACAATGCACACAATGGGCAAGTTGATAAATCAGGAATACCATATATTTATCACCCAATTCACCTTGCAGAGCAAATGGACACAGAAACAGAATGTATTGTAGCATTATTACATGATGTAGTAGAAGATACAAATGTAACATTTGATGAGTTAGAAAAAAATTTTTCACCAGAAGTTATAGAAGCATTGAAATTATTAACACATGATAAAAATGTAGATTATTTAGAATATGTAAGAAAAATAAAAAATAATCCAATTGCTAGAAAAGTAAAATTGGCAGATTTGTATCACAATAGTGATCCAACTCGTATGGAAAATCCTACTCCAAAAGATTTAGAGCGAAAAGAAAAATATCGTAAAGCTATTGAAATTTTAAAATATTAAGAAATAAAGTCAGCATCTAAATAGGTGCTGACTTATTTTTTCTCATTTTCAATAAAAAATAGATAATTATAAGAAAAACTAATAATCAACATAAAAACTATTAATTTTACATAAGTAACAAATAATGTTAAAATAATTATGTAAAATAAATGAAAGGAAATAAATAAAATGGAAGAATATGTTGAAGAAAGAAATAATAGATTCAATAATGTAAAAATAAAAGGAAGAATAATGAGAAATCAAGGATTAAAAATGCATAATTTTGGAAAATCAGAAAAACCAGATCATACACGAGATTATGGAAAAAGAAGTGGAAAAGTAAATAAAAGAATTGCAAGAATGTTAAGAAGAAATGAGAGAAATGAAGGGATAAACAATATAGTTGTAGATGATGAATATGAAGAAACAATAGAATTAGAGCAGTTAAGAGAGCAAGCATTAGAAGAAAGCCAAGCACCACAATTACAAAGACAAGTTGTAGCAGAAAAAATAAATGCTATTGAAAATATGGAACAAGAAGAAAAAGAATTATTACAAAGAATTCAACAACTTAGACTTCAAAGAGGAAAAGAAAAATTAAAGCTTCTTGCAAATGGTGAAAATACATCAATTTTATTTGAAGAATGGGAAGCATTAGAAGAACAAATATTAGCAAAAGCAAAAAATCATAATATAGGTGGAATAAGTGCTTGGAAAGAATATAGATATAGCCCATATGGAGAGTATACAGAATTAAATGAATATGCAATTAGACTACAAAATAAATTATTACATATATATCAATATAAAGATAAAATACAAGCTGAGTTAGAACAATTAACAGAAGAAAGAAAAGCTTTATTAGAAAGAAAAGCTACAAAAGATAGTAAAACAGATGGAGCTATAGGATGGAAAAGAATATTAGGAAATCAATATTCTTTAGAAGAAGCATTTGATATTGATAAAGTTATTGGAAAATCTCAAGATTCTTCTGAAAAATTATCATATTTTGAAAAAGCATTGGAAGATTCAATTGCTAATCCAGAAATAGGAGAAGGAACAAGAGAATCAGTAGAAATAATTTTAGGAGATATACAAAACTCAAATTCATCAGATAATTCAGAAAGATAACACAAAAATCCTACAAATTTGTAGGATTTTTTATATAAATATTGAAAAAAATAATGCAAAATGATAATATTTAGTTAAAAAAAGGAGTATTATATGAATGCAAATTTAGAATTATATAGAATATTTTGTGAAGTAGTAAAATATAAAAATATATCAAAAGCTGCTGAAAATATATACATATCACAGTCAGCTGTTACACAATCAATACAAAAATTAGAGAAAATATTAGGTGGAAAATTATTTTTTAGAAATAAAAACGGAGTAGAACTTACAGAAGAAGGAAAAAATTTATATGAATATATAGGAGATAGTATTGAGAAAATGAATAATGCAGAAAACTTATTTTCTCAATATATAAATCTAGAAAAAGGAATAATAAGAATATGTGGTGGAAAATTTTTAGTAAATAAATATGTTATGCCATCATTAGTTGGATTTATTAAAGATTATCCTAATATAGATATAAGAATATCAAGAGCAACAACACAAGAAAGCTTAAAAAAATTATCAAATGGAGAAATAGATATTGCAATGTTGAATTTATCAGATATTCCAACAGAGTATACAAATATAGATTTTATCTCATTAAAAAGTACACCAAGATATTGTTTTATAGCAACTAATGATTATATAAAGAAAAATAAAATTTCAAAAGATAGTAATTTTGAAAATTGTAAAATAATAATACCTAAATCTACAGCATTAAAGCAACATTTAAAAGAATATTGTTCTCAAAATAATATTGATATTGCTCCAAATTATGAAATTGGTGATACAGAATTAATTGATAGACTAGTATTAAATAATTGCGGTGTTTTGCTTTCAAATATTGAATATGAAGAAGAGCTATTAAAAAGAGATGATATTCAAATAATAAAAGAATTCCAAATTGGAGAAGATAATAAATCTATAGCAACATTAAAGAAAAATATGTGTAATAAAGCAACATTAGAATTAGTAAGAAGAATAAAAGAAGATTTCATGGAATAAAAGGAGAATTAAATGAGAGAAAGAGAAATGACAGGATTTCAAGGAATATTTTTTGATGAAATAAATAAGAAAAAATTAATTGATTTACAAGAAAGAAAACTAAAATATGTAGTTAAAGACATGCATATTACTTTTAAATTTGGAAAAACAGAAAAATATCCAGAAGAAGTATTAAATAAAGATTATGAAGTAAAAATTGTAGGATATGCAGCAACAGATAAAAATAGTGGATTTCAAGTTGAATTACCTGAAGAATTAAAAGCATATTTTAAAAATGAGAATGGACCACATATTACAGTTTCTATTGGAGAAGTTGACGGAGTAAAAGGAAAAGCATATGAAACAGGATTACTACATTTTAATGAAATAAAAGAGCCTTTTATGATTTCAGGAAGGTTAGGATATTATATTTATGGAAAAGGAAAAATAATGGATAATACTGTTTTTAAAAGGAAAGAAATTGATGATGAAATTTCAAGATAATAAAAAACCTCAATATAAATGAGGTTTTTTATTTGTTTCAAAGGCAAATTATTATTTCAAAAGCAATTTCAAAGAATTAATAAAATAATCAATTTCCTCAAAAGTATTAAAATCACTAAAAGTAGACCTAATAGCAGAATTAATATACAATTTAGGAGTATTAATAGCAGACAAAACATGAGAAGGAGTAGTATTACCAGAAGAACAAGCAGAACCACTAGAAACACAAATTCCCATATTATCAAGTTCAAAAATTAATTTAGAGGCATCTGCACCCACAAAAGAAACATTAGCATTTCCGAGGTAATCTATTTTGAACAGAACCATTAATTCTAAATCTATCTTTAAAATATCTATTAAGTAAATTGAAATAATAATTTCTAAGTCTTGAAAGATAAGTAACGTGTGAACTTAAATTTATTCTAGCAATTTCACAAGCTTTGCCAAGGCCAACAATTTCAGCAACATTTTCAGTACCAGCTCTTTTATTTTTTTCCTGATGACCACCATTTATAAAATTTTCAAATTCAATTCCATTTTTTACATAAAGAGCACCAATTCCTTTAGGAGCATGAATTTTATGACCTGAAAGAGAAAGCATATCAATATTCATTTTTTGAACATCAATAAAACAATTTCCAATAGCCTGAACTGCATCTGTATGAAAAATAATATTGTGATTATGAGCAATTTTGGCAATATCTTCAATTGGCTGAACTGTGCCAATTTCATTATTAGTAAACATGATACTAATCAAAATAGTTGTAGGTCTAATTGCATTTTCAAGTTCTTGTAAATTAATAAAACCATCTGAATCAACATTTATATAAGAAATATCAAAGCCCTGTTTTTCTAAAAACTTACAAGACTCTAATATTGCAGGATGTTCTATTTTTGATGTAATAATATGATTACCTTTTTTCTTATTTGCAAATGCAATACCTTTAAGTGCAGTATTATCACTTTCAGAACCACAACTAGTAAAATAAATTTCATTTGGATTACAATTTATTAAACTTGCAACTTGAGCTCTAGCATTATCAATAGCATGTTTTGATGTTCTACCAATAGAATATAGGGAAGAAGCATTTCCATAATTTGATGTTAAATATGGTATCATTTCATTTAAAACTTCAGATCTAATTTTTGTTGTTGCAGCATTATCGAAATAAACAATATTCATATTAAAAATCCTTTCTTAAAGGTTTATATATTATATGAATAAAATACTAAAAAGTTAAAGCGAACACAGGTTCTGAAATATAGTCAACTCTAAGGCGAACAGATTTTCTTTAAAAGCAAAAATTTCAAAAATTTTCCTAAAAATACTTGAAAAAAAATAGTATTTGTATTATTATTTATGCATAGTGGTTAAAAGTGGTGCAAAGTGGTAGAAAAATGGAGAGGAGGAAATCCAAATGTTAATTGGTGAATACGAACATTCTCTAGATGTAAAAGGTAGATTAATAATGCCAGCAAAATTAAGACAAGACATCGGAGAAACATTCATAATAACAAAAGGTTTAGATGGATGTTTATTTGTATTTTCACAAAACGAATGGAATAACTTCGAAGAAAAACTAAAATCATTACCACTATCAGACAAAAATGCCAGAAACTTTGTAAGATTTTTCTTATCAGGAGCAACAGAATGTGAAATTGACAAACAAGGAAGATTTTTAATCCCTGCAAATTTAAGAATTTCAGCAAAATTAGAAAAAGATGCAATGATTATAGGAGTAGGAACAAGATTAGAAATATGGGACAAAGCAACATGGCAAAAATGTGATGAAAACATATCTGCAGATGAGATTGCAGAAAACATGACAATGTTAGGAATTTAATTGTGAGGTGCTGAAAATTGGAATTTAAACATAAACCTGTACTATTAGAAGAAACAATTGAAGGGCTAAAGATAAAAGAAGATGGAATTTATGTAGATGGGACATTAGGTGGAGCAGGACATAGTAAAGAAATTCTAAAAAGATTATCATCAAAAGGAATGTTAATAGGAATAGACAGAGATGAAGAAGCACTAAAAGCAGCAAAAGAGAACTTAAAACAATACTCAAATGTAAAATATGTACATGGAAATCATGATGAAATTGAAGAAATTTTAAAAAAATTAAATATAGAAAAAGTAGATGGAATATTACTTGATTTAGGAGTATCATCATATCAATTAGATGAAAGAAATAGAGGATTTAGCTATTTAGGAAATAATGAATTAGATATGAGGATGGATAAAACTCAAAGTTTAACAGCGAAAAAAGTCGTAAATACATATTCTGAGGAAGAATTAGCAAATATAATATACGAATATGGCGAAGAAAGGTTTTCAAGACAAATTGCTAAAAATATATGTATTGCAAGAAAGGAAAAAGAAATTGAGACAACAGAAGAATTAGTTAAAATAATAGAAAAATCAATGCCTGCATTTGCAAAAAAAGAAGGACATCCAGCAAAAAGAACATTTCAAGCAATAAGAATAGAAGTAAATAATGAAATAAAACCATTATATAATACAGCAAGAAAATGTATAGAATTATTAAAAAATGAAGGAAGATTATGTATAATAACATTCCATTCATTAGAAGATAGGGCAGTAAAAAATGCTTATGTTGATGCACAAGGAAAGTGCACATGTCCTAAAGATTTACCATATTGTGTATGTGGTGCAAAATCAGAAGGAAAAATAATAAATAAAAAACCAATAATAGTAACAGAAGAAGAACAAGAAGAAAACTCAAGATCAAAAAGCGCAAAATTAAGAATTTTTGAAAAAATAATTAAATAAAGCGTAAGAAAAGAACAAAGTACAAAGGAAGGAGGTAAGTAACATGTCAAGAAGTTCATATCAATATGAAACAAGTCCTAGAAAATATGAGCCAGATTATGATATACCAAGAAAAAGAACACAACAAACAAGAAGAAAAAACAGTACTAAAAAAACAACAGCAAAAAAACAAACAATAAAAACAAATTATCAAATAAAAAAAGAAAAGAAAAAAATAGAAATGTTGAATCATGTTAAACAAATTTTGATTGTAATTGGTATATTTATCATGTTACTTATAGTAAGTTTTAGAGAAATTTCTATAATGGAAATGTTCAATAATAAGAAAAAAATGGAAAATGAACTTGCATTAATTCAAAAAGAGAATGGTCAAGTTGAAAAAGATATAAAGGCACAAGAAAGTAAACTTGATTGGAACATGATAAAACAAAAAGCAACAGAAGAATTAGGTATGCAAGAAGCAAATAAGATTGCTATAGAACTTGATAAATCAGATAATGTTGAAAAAGAAGTAACATTAATTAAAGCTGATAATACAAGTTTTCTTGAAAAATTAATAGAAAAGTTTATAATAAAATAAAACAGATTAATTTTATAATATTAATAAATTCTTATTGATATTATAAAGCTAATCTGTTTTTTTATATAGTAGGAAAGTTCTCCTTGCAGGAGGACTTTCTGTACTAGATAAATATGGCGAGTCTTA
>ENA-OPBF01001177-OPBF01001177.1-human-gut-metagenome-genome-assembly--contig:-NODE-1177-length-17854-cov-3.513512_pt1 | contig 17854 bp, 7 predicted proteins | sample MGYA00241067_ERZ501450 | MGnify/ENA primary metagenome ERZ501450 (study PRJEB25962, sample SAMEA2042516) | human gut metagenome | biome: human gut; feature: human-associated habitat; material: faeces... | reverse complement strand
AAACTCCATCTCACTCAACAGGCTAAAGCCCATAAATATCATAAAGCACAGCCATCAGAGATAAAACTCTGTTGGCTGTGCTTTATTTTGTCTTTTACTGCATTGGAAATTCAAAACTCACTTCTGATTAGTTTGTTCTTTTTCTCCTTGCCATTACTGCAACAAGTCCTGCTGCCAGGCAAAGCATCGCCATTCCAGCTACATTTGCTGTATCACCGGTCTTGGCTGCTTTCACTGCATTTGATGTGCCGTTTCCGCCATTTGCAGTACCGTTGTTGGAAGAACCATTATTCTTTGATCCTGCATTTGTATTGCCGTTGTTATTTCCGCCATTATTATTGGATCCGTTATTATCGTCCTTCTTGTCATCACCCTTATTGCTGTCATCTTTCTTATTATCATCTTTTGCTTTCAGGGCTTCTTTTGCTTCTTTTACAGACTGTACTGCTGCATCGATCTCGTCCTGAGTTGCATCTGGATTCTGAAGAACTGCATTGGCTGCATCAATTGCTGACTGAAGGGCTGCAAGTGATGCGGCTGTATACTTGTCTGTTGCTCCGACAACTTCTGTTGCATCTGCAACCGCCTTTTCAAGCTCCTCTTTTACAACCGGTGCTTTCTTCTCTTCGAGTGCTGCCTTTGCTGCATTTACAGCTTCAACCTGTGCATCTACCTCTGCCTGGGTTGCGTTGTCATCAGCCAGAACTCTATTGGCTGCATCAATTGCTGTCTGAAGAGCTGCGATGGATTCTTCTGTATACTTGTCTGTCAGGGCTGCTTCACCCTCTGCTGCTTTCACTGCAAGTCTCAGTGCAGATTTGTCTGCCTTCTCTTTCAGTGCTGCAATCTTAGCTTCTACATTTGCTTTTGCATTGTCAACTTCTGTCTGAGTTGCATCTGCTTTGTTGTAAACTGTCTGAGCTTCATCTACAGCATTCTGAAGTGCTTCCAGAGAAGCCGGTGTATAAGCGTCTGTCTGTGCGAGCTTCTCATTTGCTGTATTGATTGCTGCAAGCAGATTTTCCTTTGCAACTGTCATTGCATCTTTTGCAAATGTTACTGCAATCGTATGGTTGGCTGTTACATCTGAGAATGTATATTCTGTTACAACGTTAACTGCAGTTCCATCTACTGTAAGGCTGTCTACATGGTATCCTGCATTTGGAGTAATCGTGAATGCTTTGGATGTTCCTTTGTAAACCTTTGTTGCTCCTGTCGGTGCGATCGTTCCACCATTATCTGCTGTTGCTGTGATTGTAAACTGTGTCTGGATGTCAGCAATCTTTGCTGTGATATCATCTTTCTTTGCATCTACATCTGTCTGAGAGCTTGCTGTTGTCAGCTGCTTTCCTGCATTTACAAGTTCCTGAAGTTCTACAAGTGCTGCTGCAGAATATTTATCTTTATCTGCTGCATTGAGGATTGCCTCTGCATTTGTGATCGCTGTCTGAAGTTCTGTAAGGTCTGCTTCACTTGCAGTTCTTATCAATTGAATATCCAGTTTATCAAGCTGTGGAGCTTTGTTTGTGTCCGGTGCTGTAAGAACCAAAGTTCCTGCTCCTGCAGTTTTTACTTCAATGTTAAGTTCGAATGTCTTCACAGTTAAGTTGTTACCTTCTTTTGTTGACGAACATTCTACCTGCGCTGCCTCAATCTTACTTCTTTCCTCAGAAAATGCCAGTTTATTTAATGCGCCTGCACGATAAGTACCTGTTACTTTATAAATTCCAGGAACGTTTGCTGTATAAGCGTACTTAGCATAATCTTTGTATGCCATACAGTTCAGGAATTTTCCATTACTTGCCCAGCTCTCAGAAGTAATTGTAAGCGGCCATTTTGGATCAGAATCTGAATCATTGCTATTAATCAATTCTGTAGCATGTTCTGCTTCCAGTGTGCTTGTTACGCCCTTTGTTTCTGGGAATACAAATGGATTTTCTGCTGTATAATTTGCAAATGCAAATGTTGCCTCAATTTTATGTGCTTTATCCACATCACTAAATGTGTAAGAAGTTTTCTTTCCTATGGAATTTCCATCCACTTTTACATCTGCGATTTCATATCCTGAATTCGGAGTGATTGTAAATGTTGCGTTTTCACCTTCTGTTATTTTACCATCTGTAAGGTCTTCTGTTGTGATAGTTCCACCTTCGCCAGCTGTAGCTGTGATGGCAAATTTTTCTAATACAACATTCTTCGGGCTGATGATGAAGTAGTCGATTCCAGGACCTTTACCATCTAGTCCATTTGTCTTTACTGGTGGTGTGATAACAATCATACCATCTCCAGGTGTTACTACTTCAATATCAAATTCTGCATCCGCAAAAACAGGTTTATTACTTTCTTTCTTAGGATCAACTATAACTTCTTTGTCTTTAATCTTTCCATCTGCTTCTGTAATCTTGATACTATTTTTCGCATTTTCGTCAGAACCACTACGGTATCTCATAACCACCTGATAAGTACCAGCCTTGTCTGCATGATAGGCATATTTCAGAACATCATTTGCTGCCATATCTGTGACAAATTTTCCATTACTTGCATCGTTTTTAGCATCAATCTTCATTGGGTACTTAGCATCAGAGGTTGGATCATCCTTTAACTCTGTCGCAAATTCCGCTTCCAGCTTAGCACTTGTTTCTGCTCTCCATGGGAAATTGAAACGATCATTCTCTGCATACTTTTCACGAACCTTAAGTGCAGCTTTTGCTTTATCTAATTCTGTGTATGCGCTTCTGATTGTTGCATCTGTTGCATTCTGATTTGCCACTACTTCCTGAGCTGTCTTCAGTGCTTTAGCAAATGCGTCCCATCCTTCTGAATAAAGATGTTCTTCCAACGCCGCTGAATTCGTAACCAATGTCTGAAGTTTATCTTTTGTAATTCCATCTGCATCTTTGATTGTGATTCTTGCAGAACCGTTAAATCCGATAATTGCATTCTCCGGTTTTTTGTCTGTCAGCTCAATTGAAAATACGCGATCTCCTGTCAGATTGGTATTTCGTTTTGTCTTCGCTACTGTAACGGTTTTTTCTAATTCGCCATTATTTAATGTAACAGTTGGCAACCACTCGGTCTTAAAGTCATCCTGAATTGCACTTCCCGGATTTGGCTGGATCTTAGCTGTGATTTCTCCTTTTGTTCCACCTACACGTTTGATTGTTGCCTCCAGTGAAGAGTCTTCATTCATTGTGTATGCAGAATTCTCAAGTTCAATCATTCCTACGCCACCATTGTTGATTACGTAAGCCGCTTCTACACCGATTGCTGCATCTGTCTTTGCTACAAGTCTTAATGTATGATCTTTATCCTCTAAATCTTCAGATTCGAAGATTTTTGCTCCTGTGGATCTGCTTTCTGCACGAGTGTTGATTGTTTTTACCTTTTCACCATCAATATATACATCCGCTTGACCATGACCTGGATCTGTTGTACCCATCAAATATGCTTTGGTTCCGTGGAATTTAAAAGTAAAATCTGCACCTGCTTGATTGGACCATGTATTCTGTCCGTTGATGTACTGGCTTCCTGTCTGAGGATTCCATCCTTTGGAGCTAAATTTAAACTTATTTGTATCATTAACACTTGTTGATTCCATTCCTTCCGGAGCTGTACTTGCCAGCTGGAATCCTTTACTTGCTTTGTATACACCAACTTCACTCAACATCGGTACTTTTCCGTCTGATGTTCCTACTGTAATCTTCACCTGAGTTGCTGATACCGGTGGGGTTCTAACCAGTCTCTTTGCACCAACAGTTTCTCCGCTTTTCAGTGTCTGCCACGGTGCTTCGTTAGACGCTTTGTACTCAACTTTATAGCTGTTGATGTGCTGTCCTTTCTGAATTGCTTCTTCAATAGAAACCACATCGAACTTCTTAGCTTTGTCCCACTTAATCGTCAGGCTTCCTTCTTTTGTTCCATCGTCTGTTGTCCAGTATGTTTCATCTTTAGCATCTACTACATTTCCCGGTTTAAACGCTGTATCATTTCCACGAACATTAGATGCCTCAATTGTGGTTCCTTTTGCTTTTGCCAGATTCGTTCTGAAAGTTTCTTCCACATTCTCTCCAAATTCCTTTACTCTGTTGAGAATTGGCTGATCCACTGTACCCTGATTATTCGGCGGTACATTCAGAAGCATGGTTGCATTATGTCCTACCGAATCAAAATACATGTTAGCAAGCTGTGTAATTGTCTTCGGAGTGTTCTTTTTGGTTCCCCAGAACCATCCGGATGTAATACGTCCGTCACACTCTGGTACGGTCCATTTGTTTCCATCTGCATATCCAATGGTATATGGTGTAGTTCCGTTGCTATCAATTGTATTATTTGCTTCATTGACTTTAGATTTTGCCCATGTGTTTTCGTGAGCAACGCCATCTTCATTTCCAATCCAGCGAACGGTTGTATATGCCTGAGCTCCGAATAACATACAGTCTGCTGAATTACCTGCTACTTCTTTTCCTTCATACTTTTGGATTGTTTCAAACCACGTATTAAAGTCATACTCCTGTGCATTGGCACCGCTTCCTTTGGCTCCATCCATCCATACTTCAACAAAACGTCCTTTGTTTCCATACTTTTCATTTCCGAGGATTTCTTTTAACTGATTGTTATAATACTCATTATAATCCTTTACATCTTTGTCTGGTGTTGTTGGATTTCCGTTCGCATCTTTATATCCGTAAGATGGCTCATGAATATCCCACGGAGACAGATAAAGTCCCATGTCCATACCATGTTTTGTACACGCAGTAGATATCTCCTCAAGAATATCTCCTTTATACCCTGCTGCCTCTGCATCATAGTCTGTATATTCACTCGGCCAGATACAGAAACCATCATGATGCTTCGCTGTTATAATAAGTTTCTTAAATCCTGCACTCTTTAATGTGCTCACCATGGTTTCTGCATTAAATTTCTGATTCAACCTAAAGATTTCACTCGGCTTCTTATCTCCGTAATGCTCTCCCCACTCAATTTCATTGAACGTATTCGGACCGAAGTGGCAGAATGCTGCAAGTTCATCTTTCTGATATTTGTACTGGTTCGCATCCGGTACAACGTCATCTGATGCCGGTTCTGCTGTACCTGTATTTGTACAGCTAGAATCTGTCACTCCGCTTTCAGCTGCGGCAGCTGATACAGTAACAACTGCCGGTCCGATTGAACTAAATACAGTTGTCACTCCAAGAACAAGGCCCATAAACATTGATACGGTCTTTTTCTTCATTTTGTTCCTCCTTTTATTATTAAAGCAGAGGAGGTCAGCATTTTCATGACCTCTCCGCTTTTTCTGAATTTTAAATCCGTAAAAGTAAGCTTTTTTTAGTTCTCTTTTTTACGCTTTACTACAACGCCTGCTGCCGCTGCGGATGCTGCCAGTGCAAATGCCCAAACTGCTACGTTTGTCGTATCGCCTGTCTTAGCTGCTTTCTTAGTATTGTCTACCTTTGTTGTAGTCTTATTGTCAGACTTGGATGTGTTAGAAGGATTGTTCTTGTTGTTATCAACCTTTGTATCATCCTTCTTATTGTCACCCTTATTGCTGTCGTCTTTCTTGCCGTCATCTGTCTTCTTTTCTACAAGAGCATTGAGGGCTTTTGCGATGGCTTTATTTGCTTCGTCAACCTGAACCTGAGTTGCATTTTCGTCATTCAGAACGGATGCGTACTGATCGTAAACTGCCTGCAGGGCTTTCAGTGATTCTGCTGTGTACTTGTCTGTTGCTGCAAGTGCTGTATCGGCCTTTGCTGTAGTTGCCTTGAGTTCTGTCTTGTCAACTACTGTCGGCTCAGGAGTTACAGGTTCTTTCGCTGTTGTAAATGTAACTGCTGCCTTTGCGGATACATTGTTATTTGTATCAACAGCTTCTACCTCTACTGTGTATTCTGTTCCTTCTGTAAGACCTGTCAGTACATATTCTGTTGTTGCTACCAGTGTATCATTTACCTGAGTTCCGTTTACATATACATTGTATCCGGCAACTCCTTTATTATCTGTAGAAGCTGTCCATGTAACAGTTGCACCTGTCTTTGTAACATCAGATGCTTTTACGTCTGTCGGAACGCTTGGTGCTTCTGTATCGACTGCCTTTGCTGTTGTAAATGTAGCTGCCTCTGATTTCTCAGATACATTTCCTGCTGCATCTACTGCTTCAATCTCTACGCTGTAATCTGTAGCTGGTGTAAGACCTGTCAGATCATACTCTGTAGCTGTTACCAGTTCTTTGTTTACCTTTTCTCCGTTTACATATACGTTGTATCCAGTTGTTGCAACGTTATCCAGAGCTGCTTCCCATGCAACATGAGCTGTTGTCTCTGTAACATCTGCTGTTCTTACTGCTGTCGGAGCATCCGGTGCTTCTGTATCAACTACTGCCTTGTCAACGTATGTGATGATCGGAGTAACATGAACAGACGGCTTGCTTGGATTGCTGTTGCAGCTTGCTGTTACGCGGATCACATCGCCCTTGTTCAGTTCAATCTCATCAAAATTTGCCCAGTCTGCTGCTTTCTGATTACTTGTTGAAAGTGTTACACTCTGTTTTACTGTATCATTTACAAGAAGGCTTAATGTAACTGTTCCGCCTGAGTTTCCAGCCTGACGCAGATACGGCTCACCATCTTTTACATTGAAGGATACTGTACCGCTCTTCGGTGCTCTGAATACCATTGCTGTCGAATAAGAAGTCTGCGGTGGAGCAGAGATCAGTCCATGAATGGAATCGCTCATTGCTGTACTGTGATTTGGAGCATCTACACCAACACCATAGTATGTATTCAGTACCCAGTTCGGATAAGTATTATCATAAGCTGTCATATCAGCCCAGTCGCCATTACCGTTCTTCTGCTGTGCAAACCATACATTTCCCTGCTGCTGTCCTGCATAGTCCAGTGTCCAGTTGTATGTATTCTTCTGAGCTACCGTATAGTCATTTGTTGTTCCATCTTCAGCCGTGATGCGTACTGTCATTCCTGCTGTTACTGCATCTCCGTCAGCTAATGCTGTTCCATTGTTCAGTACGGAAACTGTTGCTGTATCAGCTACTGTGATGTTCTTCTTCAGCTCGCTGACTGTTGTAGCATTTGCTGTTGTATAAGGAACACTCAGTGTCTTTCCGCTTACCATGTAGTAAGAAGATTTCAGTTCTTTATCAGAACTTGCAACTACTGTATAAGTTACATCCTCCATTCCTTCATAAGAAAGAACGACGGTTGCTCCACCTTTCACGATATCTGCATCACTAAGAACTTTATCACCATTTTTTACAGTAACTGTAACGCCTGTATCAACGATGATGTTGTTGCGGAACTGCTCTACTGTTGTATTCTTCGGAAGATCACTTACATTTGTTCCTGAAATTGTGTATGTATTGGAACGAAGTACAAGTGCTGTAACTGCATCACTTTCTGCTGCTCCGATTTCCGGTACTGCTGTGATTGCATGTCCGAAGAAGTCATGATCGATAGAATAACCATTTCTGTCAACAATTACTTTACCAGCATTGATAGCCGGTGAGTTTGCTGCCAGTTTGTATCCATCAAATTTTGTAGTAGCTGTCGGATCTTCATGCAGTCTTGCCTGCTTGTCCTCTGCTGCTGCAACCGGACCTGAACCTGCATCAACAAGTACTGCTGTTCCTGCGGATACCTTTACTGCATTTGCATCAGTTGGGTAATTGGATACATTGTAGTACAGGTTGTTGTCGAATACTTTATTGTTGCTCGGATTCCAGTTTGAAACTGTTGCCGGTGTACTTCCTGCAAAATAGAAAATATTATTTTCTGCTGTAACCGGTCCACCATTTCCATGACTTCTATGCCAGATTGTATTCAGTCCCGCTTTAATATAGAAGGTATTATTGTAAACCTGACAATTTCCTGTATTTCCAGCAGGATCCAGCGGTCCCATATCTTCATTCTGGCTGATGTTGTAACGGAATGTATTATTGATGGACTGCGGTCCACAGAACATGATCGTACTTGCCGTATTACCGTGACTGTAGTTGTACTGATAGTTTGTTCCATCACCGTAGTCAGCATCCCAAGGCTGTCCGTCACCATTACCGCTGGATGCATTCAGCGTTGCGAAGCATTCATTGTACTGGAAAATGGCATTTTTACACTTCCATGGCCAGATACCTGCTGCCACACGTCCTGCTCCAACGTCCTGTTTACCAGTCTCATTTCCATTTGCATCAAGCCTTGGCTGTTGCCGTGAATAATCTGTTGTATTAATCTGCTTTGCTGCATTCTCTGATACATTATACTGGATCAAAGGATTGTCACAGTACATTGTTGTAATCGCATCTCCACCGACATTGTTCAGGTAGTTATTCTCGATTACAACCTTGGATGCTCCATATGTAGACATCACCTCATCTGACAGAGAAGCATTTGTGAATCTTCCCCACTGATAGGTATATCCAACTGCGATTCCCCACCGGTTTACTGTATCAAGATAGCAATTCTTAATCTGAACATCATTGTATCTTGCAACACCTGTTGTTGCCTCATTTGTCGGTTTCTCCATGATAAAGTAGATACCACCATTGGTCATGTGCTTATTATAGACGTTACCTGTTACATCATGAATGTAAAGATCATTCAGTACGATATGATCTACTGTTCCATTATCTTTTGCAACTCCGGCAACACCGGTTCTGTCCATTGCATAAGCATCATTGTAGTCACGTACATTACCGTTTGAATCTGTTTCCGGTACTTTATCTGTCGCTCTGTTGTTCGTCAGTTCCAGACCATTGATCTCAATGTATTCTGTATCCTCAATCAGAATACAAGAAGATACTTCACCTTTCCATTTATGGTTCTGGTTATCCAGTGGATTTCCATAGTTCAGATTCCAGCGTCCCTGACCATTTGTATTGATCTGCGGTCTGGCTGCACTCTCATCTCCATAAGTTGAAATAACAACCGGTGCATCTGCACTACCGCTGTCCTCCTTCGTAAAATGAAGTGCCTCTCCATTGAAGACAGATCCTTTCTTAAAACGTACCTGATCTCCTGGTTGAAGCTTCACTGCATTTACCTGTTCCAAGGTTTTAAATGCATCGCTTTTGGAAGTACCTGTTGCATTTTCATCGGCATTTCCATTTTCGGAATCAACATAATATGTTGTTCCTGTTGCAGTGTTCTGTCCTTCAGCATTAACAGAAACTGCAGGCATCATTGATGCAACCGTAGTTCCTGCAAGCAGAAGAGCCAGAGCACCGCTCATCCATTTCTTCTTCATAATATTGCTCCTTCCATCATTTTATATTCTTCAAGGTAAACCGGTTTACATCCGCCATGTTCCCGTCCACCTGAGAATCAGTTTCACACTGCGTGATGATGTCATCATATTTCTTTTCACGCAACTCACGTTCCACCGCAATTCTTGCTGTCTCCAGATCAGCATTCTCTTCGCTGTCCCCGAAGATCCATTCGCGGCTGTTGTAGTATTCCAGTATCTCGTCCTCTGTCAGTTCCATGCCCTCACGGGTGTAATCATTGCAGTATTTTTCTTTGAGCGTACTCATTTCATACTGAAGATAAATCTGAAAAGTATACTCTTTCAGTCCATAGACCACTTCTCCATTTTCAACCTTTTCACTCCGCTTTGCATTTTCGTCTTTCCAACGCTTTTCCAAAGCCTCATAACTGCTGTCTGATACATCACCACATTCTTCTGCAAGGTCATAGACCGCATGGATGTATTTCAACTGTTCCACTGTATTTTCCGTCAGAATTTCGTAGCCGTATTTTCCATCATACTTTTTCTCCCAGAAGCCATCTTCATAAACGGCATCATAGTCCTGCTGAATCTGCACCTCTGTATCATACTCTACAGATTTCATGCAGTTCACATATTCATCTTTTCTGATTGTATGCCCCCCAACAGTTAAATCGAATCGATTATCAATTCTGTATCGGACGATCCCGGCAACAATTCCCGCAACCGCGATCACCAATACTGCAATTCCGATCTTCAGGAACTGCTTTTTTCGATTCTTCATACTCCGCATCCCCTCCTGTTCTGAAATCTTGTTCTTTCTACGCACGAACTTACCCACTCTGACTTAATACTATTATAACAACAGCAGAATTTTTCAACTCGTTCTTTTCGGTTGATTCCCACGCTTATTTTGTCTAATTCGGAACATTCTTTTCATTTCTCCCTTGACTGCTTTTATTCTCTCTGCTATATTACATATAGAACAGTATGAATCGTACTGTTTCTTTGCATACAATAGTGTAAAAAGTAATGCAGATCAGATGATACAAATGTAACGGAAAGATATGAGGGTGAGTCTATGAAAAGAGATTACTATGAACTGCTCGGACTGGCGAAAGGTGCTGATCCGTCAGCAATAAAAAAAGCCTACAGAAAGCTTGCTAAAAAGTATCACCCGGATACGAATCCCGGTGATAAAGAAGCTGAAAAGAAATTTAAAGAGATCACCGAAGCTTATAATATCCTGAGTGATCCTGAAAAGAAGAAACTTTATGACCAATTTGGTCACGCTGCATTTGACCAGAGCGGTGCTGCCGGTGGAACCGACACCAGTGGTTTCCATGGTGGATTCTATGGAAGTGGCTTTGGTGGAGCCGGATCTGACGGAACCGGATTTGGCAGCAATGGTTTTGGCAGTGGTGGTTTCAGTGGTGGCGGTTTTACCGGAAACGGTGGGTATCAGGAATACCACTTTGAGGGTGGTAATATGGATGATATGTTCGGAGATATTTTCGGAAATATGTTCCACGGAGGAACCTCCCGCAAGACTTCTTCCGGTTTTGGGAACGGCTTCCATGGTGGGTTCCAGTCCGGTGGTTTTCAGTCAAAGGGATCCGATCTGAATGCAGAAGTAACCGTTGGTTTTGATGAAGCTGCTTTTGGCTGTGACAAGGTCATTACATTACAGGATCCAAATGCTCCGGGAAATCCTTCCCAGTCACTGAAGGTTCATATTCCTGCAGGAATCGACACCGGTAAGACGATCCGTCTCCGTGGCAAGGGAATGCCCGGTACAAATGGCGGAGATGCCGGGGATCTGATGTTGAAGGTCAAGGTCGCTGACAAACCGGGATACGAGCGAAAGGGAACGGATGTCTATACGACAATTACTGTACCTTTCACGACGGCTGTCTTTGGTGGTGAAGCACTGGTTCAGACTTTATATGGCAATGTGCTTTGTAAGATCCGTGAGGGTACACAGTCCGGTTCTAAAATCCGTTTGAAAGGAAAGGGAATTGTTTCCATGAAGAACCCTTCGGTTCACGGTGACCAGTATGTAACGGTTCAGATTGAAGTTCCAAGGCACTTAACTCCGCAGGCGAAAGAGAAACTGCGTGAATATGAGGCCTTGGTCAGTGGAAATGCAAAGAGTGCTTAAGATAAAATATGCTCCTTCAGGCAACAGGTTTTCTTGTTCCTGTCTGCCTGAACGGAGCATATTTTTTATTCAAACATCACTCTTTCATCTCAATTGTCTTTTTTCTTTTTGAGAAAATTTGCAAGAAGCATCATTGCAGAGACCAGTACCCCTCCTGCCACCGGTACAACCGGAGTTGTATCGCCGGTTTTTGTTGCTTTTCCAGATTTTTTTGTACCCATCGCCGGATTTTTCTGGTCAGCAGATGGCTTGCCACTTCCTGTCGTCTGTCCTGCACCATTCGAATTATCCGGAGTAGATGGCTTGCCTGGGGCAACCGGATCTGGATCTACCGGATTCGGATCTACCGGTTTTGGATCTACCGGATCTGGGTCAACCGGTTTTGGATCTACCGGTTTTAGTGCTTTCTGCTTCTCAACGAGCGTATCAGTTGCTGTTGCTACCTCTGTATGCTTAAGTTCCTTTTTCGTTTCCTTGCCTTCCAAAAGAAGTTTTGCAGCAGCTAATGCACTTTCAAAATCCGATGTGTCTTTATAATCTTTTACTATAATTTTCTCAGCTTCCTCTACTGCTTTTTCCAGTGCTGCAAAGTCAGCATTTGTCGCAAGTGGCTGTAATGCATTTATTGCATCCCTCACTTTTTGGGTCATCTCATCAACCTCACTCTGCTCTGTCCGTGGATTGTCAAGTACTTTCTCAGCCTCCGCAAGAATCTTGTCCAGACCGGCATAATACTCTGTCATATATACCGTTCTGTCTAATTTTTCTGCCTCATCTACTGCCTTCTGTAACTCTGAAAAGTCTGCCGGGATGTATGCCTCTTCTACATAGAAATTATCAACATAATATTCACTGCTCTGTCCTGTAATATCTACATAGCAGTCTTCTTCATCACCTGTTGTAAACTCGAGAACAAGCTTTCCACTCTGGGCATTTGCCACCGCACTTGCAAGCGTCTTTGAAGCCTTATCAGATTTTACTGCAAAAGTAAACGCATTTGCACTTGGTGCTTTATATTCAATGCCTACTTTATACTCTGTATTCGGTTTAAATCTAACCGTTGATGGAATGGTTCTCATATAATCTTTTGCACGAATCTTCAAAGAATAGTTTCCATCAATCACATCCGTCGTATACTCTGGATTCACTGGATTTTTCTGAGATAAATGCGACTGATCAGACTCCGTAGACACAAATACTCCAAAGCCCTGATCTACATTTTCAAAATCCTCCCAATAAGTATACTTATTCGGATCCGGGTTAGTAGAAGCATCAACTTTTGCCACCCGCACATCATCAAAGTCAACAACCGATGTATCGCTTTTTCCTGCTGCTGCAGAAAGCGTTAATTTGACCGTGTCAGATGCCGCAGTAAAACGTACCTGCATACGCTGAGCCTTAGTCAAATATTTATCATTATGATGAACTCCATACGTGACATTACTCTGTTCCATATAATTTGAAACTACTTCGTCCCCGTTCTTTACCTCAATTGATGCTTTTCGTCCATCATCAGTAATGCACCATACAGATGCCGAATAAGCCTGCCCCGGAACCAGACCTGTTAAAGTCTGACTTACCTGTCCATCTTTTGTTCCCTCTATATAAAGGTGTGCATTTCCAAGACTATTATCCTTAATCTTTATATGATCTACACTATCAGATGTAGATGATGGTTTCCACTCATCAAAATTATAGGAATCGAATCCCATATCTTTCACAGGAGATCCTGTAGACCACTCCATTGTATCAGCCGTATCAACTTTTACAGCATCCTCTTTGTAAAGTACATATCCTGTTTTTGCTGTCGCATCAATTGTTACTTTACGTCCTGTCACAGGAAGCGTTTTCTTATCAGATTTTCCTTCTGCAGACAGTTTATAAATCGTTACCTCAGTTACATTTCCCCAGGATTCCGGAAGTGTCCAGGTACTTGAACCTCCATCTTTATTATAATGATAAATCTTACCCTGCTCATCATCATCCTTTTCCCATGGAATGAAAATCTTATTTCCTTCGGCAACTTTTTCACCGTCCAGCGTAATAACATTAACGTTATTCACGATCTCAGTTACTACTTCGTTACTATTTCCCAGAACTGCCCGCGATTCGCTTTCATACTGCATCAGCGGATACTGTGCAAGGAACTTAGCCGGAAGTACTTCGCAATAAAATGTATCCAGCGAATCATTCATACTTGCTGCATTATTTCCCTGTGAAGACTGCTGCCAACCGTCAATACCAGCACCACCTTTGCTTGCTCCGCCTGTATCGCCGCCGTTGTTTCTCGATTGTATTCCTCTGAACAAAGTTGTTCCCTGGAAAATATCAGACTGGTTGTTCTCTACAAAACGAACCAGATTTCCTGCTCCTTTAAAGTTGCCTGCCCCGGTCTGAATACCATGGACAAATACACTGTGGGAAACCATTTCATCAGGATTCTCTGTTCCAAGAATAATGTTGCGGCCTTTTATATTCTGTATTAATTTATACATCGGCCATCTTGTTCCAAAGAATACATCTACATATGTCGTATCAATCTTTCCCTGCGTATCTTTATCGTATAATTGCGAAAAACGTCCATCCAATCCATTTTCTGATGTGTCAAGATCGTCGTTCTCACGAATAATGCCTTTTGAACTATCATACCAATCCCAGGCCGGAAGGCTTGCTGCAAGCTTTCCATACTGCGGAGCTTCCGGGTAAGTATCTGTCTGGTTTACATGAATACCTATTTGTGCATTATACTTTTCTGCCTCACTCAGCAAAGTGTTGAAATCTTCCAGACCACCAGCATGCTTATTATAATTTGCATAATCCGGATGAGATGAGTCATGTCCTTCACCTTGATATCCCTTGATAATAATATTCTGCCCAAATCCATCTGTAGCCAGATACATCTTCTTCACATTATCCAAAATACGGAGAAATGGATATTGAGCTTCGGATCCTACATTCATTGCGATCATTGTCCAGGAGTCTGTCACTTCGTCCGCTCCACTTTTTCTGGTCATGCACTTATCCCGAAGTACAATCGCACCATCCTGAGCGTCTACTTTTCCATCTCCATTGCAATCTGCTGTGACCGCTACCTTGACTGCAGGCAGATACATTATCTCTCCATCCAGTCCACGGTAAGTATACTCATTCATCCATAAACCTGTAGAATTATGGTCTCCTGCCGCAAACGTCTGGTATGCTACTTCATGACGGTTTTTATATGATTCTCCACTTAATGCAGCAGCAACATTCCGATTACTTAACACTGCAAGCGTCGTCTCATTATATGCTTCTGATGCATTGGCTGAAGAAAGCGAAATCGCATTCTGTCCCTGATAATTATTTACAGTCAGCTTTCCGTCCGCATCTTTACTTGACATAGAAATCAAACTGTGACGCGGGAAATTCAAAGTGTACAGTTTCGTCTGATCATCAACTATATTTTTTACATTCATAGAAAGGACATTTCCTTCTACAGTAAATATAACATCAAATGAAATTCCTGTCGTCGCCTCTGACACATGATAAACCGCTTTATTCTCACTGATATTTGCTGTAACATCCGGTGTATAAAGTTTATTATTTAACTCAATCTGATGTAATGCAAGTTCCTGTCCTTTTACAGTCTCCCCACCGTTCTTTAATGTATAATCGATTACCCGCGGGAATGCACGGTCCAGACGGACTGTCATGGCATCTGACTGAATTGTTACAGGCTCTGTATTTTCCACAACTGTCGGTACAGCTGCATTCTCCTGCGTAAACTTCTGGATGAGCATTCCATTATTACTTCCGGTTCTGAATCCCACTTTTCCCGGATTTGTCGTAACATTACTAAGTTCTCTATTAAGAATTTCCTCATTATCAACAAATACTGTCACATACTTGTCCACAATCCTTACTTTTATCTTATATGGAACCACTCTATTTGCAAGAATAAAACCACTGTCATTATATTCACTTCCAAGAAGTGACTGTCCCTGTGCATTCCAGATATTCCATCTGGTATAATGCTGATTATTCTGTGAAGACGGTCCAACATAGAAATACTCATTATCACTTACATACCGGAGAACTGCCCCATATCCACAATTATCATTCATTGGATCGTATGTAAATTCAATTTCCTGGTCTTTCAGGCTTGCCGAATTATCATCAATAAATACGCCATCTCCCTGAAGCTTCATGGCACCATTTTCCAGACTCATAGAACCGCTTCCACTCTTTTTCGTAAAGCCGTCTGCTCCGTCTGCCGCAAAATTTCTTGTATAGGATACCGTCGGTTCCGGAATGTTAATATTAATCGTGAATGTCTGTGTCTGCCCATCTTCGAATTCAAAAACCAGCTTTGTACTGGATTGACTTTTGATCTTTTCAAGATAAGTTGTCTTAATTGTGACATTCTGACCATTTACAGTATAATCCGTTCCCCTTTCCAATACCTCTGATCCATTTTTAATCGCACTTAATGTATTCTCGCCTGTTATTGCCACTTCAATATCCTGTGCTGCCGCTGTATCCTGTTCAAGTTTCACACTTTTCGGATCAATCGAAACTGCTGAAAAAATATCGGAAGTTTTTATATTGTCAAACTTCAAAGCACATCCATGGGTTTCTGTTGGTTCTCCCCAGACTCTCATTCCAATCTGTCCGGACATCGTATCACTAAATGCATCTACTGTCTGATCAATAATCACCTCTCCATCCTGATAAACCTTGATCTGCTTTCCACGATACTCCAGTTTGATATGATGCTTCTGGTTTATATCTGATGCATCAAACGTCGTCTTTGTGGAATTAAGATCTCCCCAGTTAGAAGAACCTTTCTGCCAGAACCAGTGAGTACCGTCTACTCCAATTCCTTCCCAGTCAGAGGAAGAATTGTAACGGAACAAAATCAACATTCTCGCCCCATTCGGTCCTTTCGTCAGGGTAAGATCCATTTCAAGAATTCCATCCTGACGGGTTTTGGAATTTCCATATTTGAAAAAGGACTCTCCTGCAGACTCAAGTACCATAAATCCATCATCACCCTCACCATTTTGGAAAGTGATCGTTCCATTTGCCCCATCTTTTACCCAGCCGCCCTGACTGTTCTCATCGGTAAAATCGATCATCTCCTGCGTCACCGCTGCCTTTGCTACATTCCCCGGTATCGGTACCGCATTTGCAATCATACAAGCAGATAAAGTTGCAATGGTAACTCGCTTTAATTTGTTTTTCATAAACTCGCCCCTCCATGCCATTAGATATTTTGCCTATTTTTTATCTCTGTGCCATTTTCCTTTTGCATATAATTATATCTTTTTTCTTCTTTTTTTTCAATATCGGCGTTTCTTTTTATTTATTTTTGTTATTTTATACAATTTTATCGTGCTTGTTCCATCACTTTGCTTGTTCCCCTTGCTTTTTATATAAGAAGGCTGCAAAAACATTTCTTTCAAATGCTTTTGCAGCCTTCTTTACCTCTCCAATCATTTTCTTTATCAGGTGGAATTCTGTTCAATTCCTATGTGCTTCCCTATTCCTGTTCTTCTTCCATCTCAGCCCGGATCGTATCTTCAGATGCTGCCATTGCCTGCAGGGTCATGGTAAGAAGCTTTTCAAGTTCCCAGCCCAGTTGATTTGCACCTCTTTCAATGACTTCTCTTGAACATCCTGCAGCAAATCCTTTACTTTTATATTTTTTCTTCAGAGATTTTAATTCCATGTCCTTTGTACTTTTTGACGGACGCATCAGTGCAGCCGCCCAGATCAGACCTGTCAGTTCGTCTGCCGCAAAGAGTACTTTTTCCATCTCGTGAACCAGTTCTACATCAATCGTCTTTCCACAACCTACTGTGATTCCGTATCCATGAGAACATACTGCATGGATCAGATCTTCTGAAACTCCAGCTTCTCTTAAAAGCTCCGGTGCTTTCAGGCAATGCTCTTCCGGGTACAATTCAAAATCAATATCATGAAGCAGTCCTGCAATCCCCCAGTATTCTGCATCTTCTGCGTATCCCAGTTCATTTGCATACCACTTCATAACAGCCTCTACAGTCAGAGCATGTTGAATGTGAAATGGATCTTTATTATATTTTTTAAGTAACTCAAAAGCATCTTTTCTGGCAATATGTTCCATGTTGTTTTCTCCTTTTTATCCGCAGTTTTCCTACCATTCCGATAGGTTATATTTTACTTTGATCTTTACTGCTTGTCAAGGTGGTAAGCATTTTTACATTTTTTACGTCAAGCTTTTCGTAAATTTTTTCACAACTGTGCCGGCTGTAAAGATTGCCGTCAGTGCATAGATTATTTGAGGTAAATGTGACTTCATTTCCATCATGCCTCACTTTCAATACTTCTTATGTTTCCTGTAGCATTATCATATCACATTTCTCCGCTGCCCTCTTATATATTTCCAAGCAACAGAAAAGCCCGTAGAACCAAAGTTCTACGGGTATCTTACGTTTG
>ENA-OPBF01001175-OPBF01001175.1-human-gut-metagenome-genome-assembly--contig:-NODE-1175-length-17873-cov-5.476597_pt1 | contig 17873 bp, 7 predicted proteins | sample MGYA00241067_ERZ501450 | MGnify/ENA primary metagenome ERZ501450 (study PRJEB25962, sample SAMEA2042516) | human gut metagenome | biome: human gut; feature: human-associated habitat; material: faeces... | reverse complement strand
TCACGGACGATTGCACGGCCCATAGCCACGCGCTGACGCTGGCCACCGGACAGAGCCTTCGGCTTACGATCAAGGTACTCGGTCAGGTCGAGGATCTCAGCGGCCTTCTCGACGCGCTTGCGGATCTCTTCCTTCGGAGTGCCGGCGATCTTCAGGGCGAAGCCCATGTTGTCGGCCACGGTCATGTGCGGGTACAGAGCGTAGTTCTGGAACACCATTGCGATGTCGCGGTCCTTCGGCTGCATCGTGGTGACATCCTTGCCACCGATGAGGATGCGGCCCTTGTTGACCTCTTCAAGGCCAGCGAGCATTCGCAGAGTAGTGGACTTGCCGCAGCCAGACGGGCCAACCAGCACCAGGAACTCGCCGTCCTTGATGTCCATATTCAAATCATCCACCGACGGCTTATCGTTGCCCGGGTAGATACGAGTAACATGGTCGAATACGACTTCTGCCATGATTTGTCATCCTTTCAGAGGCAGGTACGTGCCTCACGATCCGTTGTAAAGGGATTTCTTTCGGTGCCTCGCCTTGCGGCTTACAACTTCGACAAAGCCACAATTCAAAGCGTTAATTTATTTCTTTGGTTTAGCGAAGGTTCTCTTCGTCGAGCCACGTTCCATGATACATACAACGCTAAAACTGTCAATGCGTGTCGCGAGTCGCGCTGTTTGCCTCCGCTGGCAAAAGGGGATTAACGGCGTAGTAAATACACGCATTTATCGCCATCATGCAAGACAATGGTGCGGAGCGAAAGACAGAACAGGGAGGTTGCAATGCGCAATATTCGAATCGGCGTGGTCGAGGACGATCCCGCAAGCTGCCAACTGGTACTTGACTATCTCAACCGATATCAACAGGAAAATGGCGAGCAATTTACCGTTTCCGTATTCGACGACGGCGCACGAATCGTAGAAAAATATACCCCCGTTTACGATATCTTACTGCTCGACATCGAGATGAGCGAAATGGACGGCATGGCCGCCGCGAGACGCATCCGCGAGCGCGACGACAAAGTCGTGATCGTGTTCATCACCGCTGCCCCGCAATATGCAATCAGCGGGTATGAGGTGCGTGCGTTGTCGTACTTGCTTAAACCTCTACCGTGGTTCGCGTTTTCGCAGGAGCTCAAGAAATCGATCGACATGGTGCGACGCAATGGCGACGATTCCATGCTCATCGAAACCGGCAACGGACAGATGCGCCTGAATCTTGCCGACATTCTGTATCTTGAATCGATTCGGCACACCATCGTCATCCACACGCTGGAAGGCAAACTGTCGATCAACGGAACGCTCAAAGACATGGAAGCCAAGCTTGCCGACCATCATTTCTTCCGCTCGAATTCCTGCTATCTGGTGAACCTCAAGCATGTGACGGGCGTTGCCGACCAGGATTGCATAATGTCGAACGGTGAACAGCTGCGCGTGAGCCGCCCACGCAAGAAGGCGTTCATGGCCGCACTTACCGATTATATGGGAGGCGGCAGGTGATCGGCGCAGCATTACCGAATATGCTGGCCGGATTGACTGCAGGATTGGCGAACATGCTCCCTACAACACCTTCGGCCACGATAACCGTGCTTTCGGCGCCGTCGATGACGCCGATTACCAACGCCCTGCCCGACATTCCTCGCTCATATACAGCGATCTGCGAATGGGCTGCCTGCATGGTGTATATCGCAGTGCTGTATCGGCGCGTTCCACTCCAGCGGTCGATCATCGTCAGCGCGACCGGACTGCTGCTGCTGACTGCAGTGCAGTATTTTGACGGCAGTATGCCGATCTGGTTCTGGATTATCGGCATGCTGCTCGCATTCGCCTGCATGTATGCGACGATTCTGCTTGGCGCGGGCACCGGCAAACGCGAAGGCCTGTATATTACGGCACGCGCGTTCGTGCTGGCCGAATTGGTAGCGTCGCTGCATTGGCAGATCGTTACGTTCATTGGCATGCGCGATGGTTTCGCCGATTACGATTGGCCTGCAATCGTGCTGCTGGTCGTTACGTATGCATTGTGCTTCAGTTTGGCTTGGCTGGTTGAACGCGGCAATTTCAGCCAGACCGTGCCGACTTTGCCGACCGCTTCCGCCGCGATTGCGACGATGGCCATCATGATCGTCACATTCGCCATGAGCAATTTGAGTTTCGTATCGACGAACACGCCGTTTTCCGGTTCGGTCGGCCAGGAGATCTTCTACATTCGCACACTGGTTGATTTCTGCGGTTTCGCGATTCTGTACGCGCAACAGGAGCAGGCGCGTCGCATCGAAGCGAACACGGAACTCGCATCGATCAACGCGCAACTGGAAAGCCAGCATCAAGAATATCTGCAATCGAAGGAAAACATCGAATCGTTGGGCCGCCTTGCGCACGATCTGAAGCATCAGATCACCGCATTGCGTGCCGAAGTCGATCCAAAGCATGCCGCAGCCGGCTTCGAGCAATTGGAACAATCCGTGCAGCGCTACAGCGCGCAGCAACATACGGGAAATCCCGTGCTTGACGTTATTCTGACCACGAAAGAGCGTGCCTGCGCCGATCGCGGAATCACGTTCACCGCGGTCGCGGACGGATCGCTGTTAAGCGGCATGTCGTCGATGGATATCGCGTCGTTGTTCGGCAACGCGCTCGACAATGCGATCGAAGCGACGTCGAAACTGCCGAAACACGAACAGCGACTAATCAAACTTGCGTTATACGAGCAAAATCACTTTATTGTCATCCGTGTGGAAAATTATTACGATTCCCGGCTGAAGAAAGATGCGGAAGGCAATTTGCGCACCACCAAGCGCGACGACCAGCACCGGCACGGTTTCGGCGTGAAGTCAATTCGTCATATCGCGCAACAGTATGGCGGCGAAGTGACGATTCGCACCGAAGACCACTGGTTCGTGCTGACCGCGCTCATTCCGAAGAAAACCGGTCTTATGGCCATATGAAAAACCACGCCTGAGTCATCTTCATTATCGGGCGCTCAACACCGGCCACCCGTACACCAACCCCCTAGCCTATCGTCTAATGCACCCTTACATGCGCATTCTTCTTAATTAGCCTCTTTTTTCGCACTTTTCGATAGATGAACAGCAGCAAGCGGTCCACCCAAACGGCTTGCGACGAACGCACTGACCGCAACCGCGAAGCCAATGGGCACAAACAGATTAATCGGAGCATCCGCAAGTTCCATCACCAAACAAATCGCCATAAGCGGAGCCTGCTGGGACGCAGCCAACAACGCGCACGCACCCAGCAGAGCATACATGCCAATCGAATTCGTGTGGAACACCTGCATCCACAGAACACCAAGCAACGCACCCCCCGAAGCGCCGAGCGCAATACCCGGCTGCAACACACCTCCGGAAGCGCCGGAACGGATCGTCAACAGCGTGACAATCGCCTTCGCAAGGAATGAAACCAACAAAATCGGCAGCACAGCCAAATCAACGTCGGACGAGAAACTCAACTGCGCGGTGGCGCGACCATTGCCCATAACCTGCGGCACCCAAATCGCCACCATACCGGTCAGCAAGCCCGCGAGCGGCAGCATCCACAGAATGCCAACGCCCGACGGCTTGGATTTCTCAGCCCACTGCGAGCCGCGACGGAACAGCGCGCCGGCAGCGCCGAAAATCATGCCGGCAACCAGTGCGAACGCCATGTAATCGGGGGTAAACAAACCGTCGGTTTCACCGATCAAATAGAACGTATGCGTGCCCTTGACCAGCGACGCCACCCACGAAGCCAGCGCGGAACAGGCGAATGCGAGCGTCACCGTTTCGAGAGTTATATCGGCGAGCAGAATCTCGACCGCGAAAAACGTGCCCGCAAGCGGCGCGTTATACACACCCGCAAGGCCAGCCGCAGCCGTGATTGCCACCAGCATACGGGTGTCTTTCGCATCAAGATGCACCCAACGCGCGAACCGTTGGCCAAACATCGCACCCAACTCGCGCGGCGCCACTTCTCGACCGATCGACATGCCCGTACCGACAATGAAAATCTGCAGCAGCACATGCACGACGGTCTGCCAAATCGGCATAATATCGCCATTTACCGCCTTTTTAACGGACGGTACTTTCGTACTGCGCGTACGCAACAGCCACCAAATCACGGCCGCGATGGCCGCACCCGCGGTCACGGAAATCAATCGACGAATCACAGGAACGTTGAACGGGCCGGATTCCTGCGAATTCTCAACATAGCCGAGCGTAAGATGCTCGACGCCGTACAGCATCAACGTCAGAAGACCGGCGGCCGCACCAATGGCCACTCCCACAATCACCACCGCCGCAATCAGCGCCGGAATTCTGCCGATCTTTGGCTGCGTTCCTTGAGAATTCTGCAACTCCTGTGATTCCCGTGTTTTTTGCGATTCCCGCGATTCCCGCACTCCTTGCACACCGTCTCCTTCGTTCAATCCACCCCCAATTGTCCCACCTGCCGCAGCGTTCATTTGTTACGCCCCGAGCGTGGCGATCGGCAGCACCAGAATGCCGTCATCACGACGGTATGCAATATCACCACGCCCGACAATAAACGTCATGAATTCAGGCTCACGAACTTGAGATAGAGGATTTCCGCACACTTTTTCTTTGAAAGCATGTAGTTTGTCCACATTTTTCTCCGTGACTTTCAAGTCGCTCAGCTTAATCTCCACCGCAGCCCAGCGACCATCCACCAATTCAAGAATCACATCAACTTCAAGACCTTTTTCATCCCGATAATATGCGATTCGATTCGCACCACCCATCGATTCGAGATATACGCGCAAATCACGAATCACCAATGTTTCAAACAAATCTCATACTGAATCAAAGACAATAATGATGACGCTCTCAGCTCATCCAGCACAACTCATTGCACATCATTTGATAGGGATTGCTGCGAGAGCTGCATCTTTAGGTCATCGACTTTTAATCCCAAACGTCTGATATAAAGCGCCTGTCGACGGATAATCAAATCACGCATATCATTTCCACCGGTTCCAGGGTTACCTTCATTCGTGCGACTGGAAGTAACCTCAGAATCGGGGAGATTCACCATTTTCAGCACTCGAAACGCATTCACGCTTGAACCACTCTGCATATCGGATACGTGAACCAGTAATACTTGACTGCAGACAGCGAAGCCAGATATTGTGCTTGTTCCGGAGAGAATCGTTCGTCGCTCATGCTTACTTTTTTCACTTCATCGTGCAATCATCTGTATGGGATTTGCCGGCCGAATTGACGTCCCGTATGCGGCGCCTCATGCGCAATCTGAACAAAATGAACGCAACAAGTAACATGAGCCCCGCTGCCGCAGCAATGCTGCCTACGGCGGCACCCGTATGACCGATAAGGCCAGGCTTTACCGGCTGCCGGATACTTGGGTGTTCTGGCACTTCACCAGGATTGCCCGGCTCCTCGCTCGGGTTATTTTCGGGAGGGACAACAGGAGTTCCAGTGCTAAATTTCGGCTCTACTGTGATGTTGAGATCAGCGGATGTGTCTCCACTGCCAGGAATCGAGATAAGGAACGGATCACAGTCGTATGCCTTGTTGGCTTTCGCCGAATCCGTGCGGGAGACCAGATATAGGCCAAGCGGTAGGTTCTGGAAAGTAAGTTGGCCAGCTGCATTGGTGGTGCCGGAATGCTGGTATAGCTTGTTTTTCGCCGCGTGTGCAGCCAGCTTCTTGGCGGCATCGTGATATTCGCTCGATGTCAGGCGTTCCCAATCGGCAGTGAGACCGGAAAAATCACTGACGGTTTTATATGAGGAAACGCTACCATCATTGTTCGTTGTGACAGTGGCGACGCGCACGATGGCATAAGTATCGCCGGCAAGTGATTTGGGCGAAGCCGTGTCTCGGCCCCATACGGCATTGATGGTGAGAGTGCCGAAGGAATCAGCTTGCGCGTATGGCACCATGAAGCCGAAAGACACAAGACCAGTGAGGATGATAGTAATGGTGGCGGCAATCATGGCAGCAATGCGCGCCGCACCATACTCGCTTCCGCTATGCGGGTCTAACATGTCTGCCCGGTCCTTTCCGCCGTGATGAATGTGATTGGTTATTTGTATTGGCTGGCTGAGGAGGCAAGTCACCGTCCGGCTCGATGGCTGTGGAGCTAGAATCACCGGATGCGACCTTGGCGCTCCCACTCTGCCGGCGTCGCCGCTCATGCCGCTGCCACAAATGCCATGCAATAAGCAAGGCAATCAGCGCGAGAGACGGCAACAAATACTGCAGCGGAATGTCCACGTGGAATGTGGATTTGGCGTCATTCTGCTGCTGTGGTGTGTATGGAATACGATGACCGCGCACCAGCAGCCGATGCGTGTTGACCGCATACGGTGTGCAGGTAATGAGCGTGACCAAATCCTTGCCGGGCTCAATTGCTAGTTGTTTGGTATTGGTCGGCAGAACGGTAGTGATCTTATCGACCTGATACGCATACGTGTCTTTAAGTATTGTGATGTAGAACTTGTCACCTTTTTTCATAAGGTTCAAGTCCGTGAACAGTTTTGCCGTGGGCAAGCCCCGGTGGCCAGACAGCGCCGCATGCGTGGACGCGCCACCAACTGGCAGTGAGGTCTGTTTGAGATGTCCGATGCCGGATTGCAACACTTTCTCGGAAGTGCCGTGATAAATCGGCAAGGTCTCATCGAGCTTAGGCACAGTGATGTATCCCATCATGCCGTCACCGTCAATATTGAGCAGACTGTTGTATTCCTCGTCCGTGGATGCGGAATTGACGGCACTGGCAAGAGCGTCGGTCTCTCCTGCATCGTTCTGGGCGAGCTTTTCGTTATAGGCGTGCGCAGCATCCAGCACCTTCTGGTACTGTTCCTGGCTCAATGCTTCAACGCTGGCGTCGTAGTTATTTACGGCGCGGCTGGCGTTGCGCATAATGAGGAAGTTGCTGATCGTCGGATAGAACAGAATGAGCATTCCACCGAGAATGACTAGTAAGGGTAGGATGTTGCGCAGTCGTTTCATCGAGCGTTCTTTTCGCAAGGAAACCGTGTTGTGGGCGTTTTGGGTGTGTGCCCTTCACACCCAAAACACGGTCATGCTCGTCAGGCGTTCTTGCGCTTGAGAGTCCAGGCAACGCCGAGCGCGATGACCAGCACACCAATCACCGTGAAGGCGATGGTACCCATGCCACCAGTTTCAGGCAGGGTAACACCGGAGTTGTTCTGGACCGGGATAACACCGTTCGATGCGGACTGGTTGTAGTTGCCGCTGCCATTGTCGTTGTCGTAGGTGATGTAGACGGTGGCATTCGTGGTGTCAGTGCCGTTGTTCTTGCCATCAACCTTCACGCCGATGGCGCTGGCGAGCTTGTTGTAGCCGGCCGGCGCTTTGGTCTCGGTGAGCGTGTACTCGCCGTTCTTCAGTCCCTGGAAGACAACCTTACCGTTTGCAGGAGTGATGATAATATCACCTGTCTCACCAGCCTTGGCTACACGGTATACAGCGTTCTGGGTCTCACTATCAGCGACTTTCACGAAGCTAATAGCGGAGCCGTCCTTATGTGCGAGTGTGAACTCAGCGCCAGCAAGTCGAGTAGCGGCATTATCATATTTTTTACCAGTGTACTTATCGACGGTGAAGCCATAAGTGAAGACGCGAACCTTGCTGGGTTCGGACTCACCGGTGCCACTGCTGCTCGGGTTGTTGGAGTACTGAATCGTTGCGGAGTTGGTGTTACCATGACCGCCCACAGCAGCCTTCTCGTTCAGCGTGGCCGTGTAGGTGACGGTGATCGTCTTGCCGGCATTGGCCTGCTGCTTGGCCTTGAAGTCCTTCATGGCGACAGTAAGCGTATTGTCGGAGCCCGTAGGAGTGGTGACGGTGTAGTCAGTGTTCACGGTCAGTGGATTAGTCGCACCGTCGACCGTAACGGAAGTGACTTGTCCAAAGGTGAGGCCCTGAGACAACGTATCCTTGAAGTTGAAGGTGTAGGTGTCATAGGCGGACATGTCTGGAATGGTGGAGGTCAGGGTGAAGGTCAGGGTATCACCGATCTTCGCGTCAGTGGCGTTCCCACCATTTACCTTCTTGACGACGGTAGGCAGGGCGCCCTTAATGTTGGCATTCGCATTGGTGCTATCAACGGAAACTAGCGTGGCGTATTGTTTACCGGTGTTGGCCAAGGTCGCACCCGGCACAGCGACCACGTAGTAGCCGTAGTCGAGACCAGCGAACGTCGCAGTGTACTTACCGTCCGTGGCATCGTCAGATACCTGAGTGGTCGCGCCAGCCGCGATGTTGTTGGCCTTGGTCTGCGCCCAGTTCGATGCCTTGGCAGCGAAAGCAACCAAGTCTTCACCCTGCAGCTTGGATACGTACTCGTTTGCTTTATCGTTGACGTTCGCGTCGGTAGCACCATTTAGTCCGGAAGCAGTGGAGTCCTTGAAGAACGGCTTCCACTCGTCAGTCAACGTGTGGGAGACAGCCTTGCCGTCACTGCTCACGGTGGCGGAGAACATCTTGTAGGCGTTCACGGTCTTACCGGCGAACTTCGCGTCAGCAGTGCTGACCGTCAGCGTGGCATTATCCGCTGCGTTGGCCGTGGCGACTGTCGTCGCGGCCAATCCAAATACGGTGGCAATCGCCGCGGCAGCAGCGAAAACCTTTTTCATCAGTGATTTCATTACTGTTCCTTTCCCTAAATGGAAATCTTTTCTGTTTGGCAGGTACGGTTTGTCTATGTGGTCGTCACGCGGCATGGGCACCTCGCTTTCGTATACGGCTGGAACCCGAGCGGACTGTGCCGGATTGAACGCGTTGATTACGCACGTACCAGACCACGCCAGCTCCCATAAGCAGCAAGCCGAACATCAGGAACCACATCGTGCCCGCACCTCCCGTATCCGGAAGCAACGCCGCATTGGTAACAATGGCCACGCGTTCCTTGGTGTTGTAGGAGACCGATACTTGGTATCCGGCCTCCGCGGGCTTGATGGTCTTGGTGGTATCGCCGTCCTTATAGGTCACGGCGGTTTCTTTCACGGTGTACGTGTAGTAACGCACGATGTCCTTGCCGTTGGCATCCTGTCCATCCACGAATGCGACCGGCAGTCCTTGAATCACCTTGCGCCAGGTGTTGCTCCAGGAAGAGGCATCGGAGGAGTCCAACGTCACCGTCCATGGATTCTTCTGCGTCACGGTTGTGCAATCCGCGCCGAAGCATTGAATCGTCTGCGGCGTCACCGTATTGCCACTGCCATCGGTATAGTGCGCGGCGATCTTCAGCTCGACCGACTGCGGCCGTTCGAGGTTGCCGTCCTTCCATACCTTCTGGACGGTCAGGTCAATGGTTCGGCAACCGTCCTTGCCGCACGGGTCCTGGCCGTCGTCCGGTTCGGGGGTGAGTCCGCCGTTGTTGTCGGTCACGGTCGCGTCGAGCATGAGCACGGCCTTGGCCGGGGACTGGTAGGCATCGAGCTTCGTCTTGGTGCTGCCGTCCGTGGAGTCGACCACGGCGTCCTTAATGCCGACCCAAGTGGTGCCGGCGTCGCCGGATGCACCACTGTGCACAGCGCCGCTGTCGTATGTGTTGACCACGTCGAACAGCTTCACTTCCCAACGATCGAGTCCGGTGTTCAGCGCATCGTCTGCCGTGTTCTTCTGCGAGAAGATCTTGTTGCCGTCCTGTGTGGAGGTGCGGGTCTCACCGGCGTTCGCGACCGCCTTGCGGTAGATGCGATAGGTGTTGTATGCCTTGCCGCCGTTGCCGTCATCGACCGGTCCGAGGATGTCGCTCATGGTGTTGAAGTCCCATACGGACTTGAGTTTGGTGTTCGAGAACGGGTCGACCAGTCCGCTGGTGCCGCGGATCGTGTCGGCGTAGACCATGTGGTCGTCCGCCAGCACGCCCTCGTCGTTCAGTCCGGCGAAACCGCCCGCGTAGCCGGTGGTGAGATCCTTCACGCCGTCGGTGTCCTGAGTCGCCCCACCACCGAACACGTCATAGCCGCTGGCGATGCCCGTCACGGTGGACTGTTCCACGCGGGTGCGGTTGCCCTTGATGAGTTGGACGGTCAGGTTGCTGCCTGATCCACCCATGTCGATGCCGTTCTTGCTGCAGGGCAGTTTGATGACGCTGTCGCCGATGGTGACAATCGCCACGTCGGTCTGCTGCTGGTTTTCGGCGTCGGCCTTGGACAGGGCGACGCTCACCTTCAGCCCGAACAGGTTCACGTACAGCACATCGCCTTCCGAAAGCACCTTGAGGTCGAACACCTTGCCGAAGATAGACGGGAACCACTTACCCAAGTCGATGACGCCGACCTGCTGCGCCTTGTCGAGGTACAGGAGCTTGACCAGCGCGTTCACCACTCGCAGGAGCAGTTCCACGAGTACCGAGTTGACCTGCGCATCAACCAGATAGGCGCGGCTGGTTTCGCCGACGAATCCGCCCGCGACCTCGCCGCTGGTGACCTTCTTGAGATTGCCGGCCGTGCAGCCCTTCACTCGGGCCAAGTCCGCGTAGCCGACGAATCCGCCCGCGACCTCGCGTCCGGTGGCCTTGTCGATGGCTTTGCCGTAATTGTCGCCATGGTGTGTGGCGGTGACGGTATAACCGTCCGGGATGCCGGTGACGCGCGAATCGCCAACGTGCGAGCCCCAGATGTCAAGTACGCCGGCCGTAGCACCAAGCAGATTGAGCGCATCCGTGCCGAGTTGTGCATTGTCGGCGGCGACCGTGCCGGATTTGCCAAGATGCCCGATGAAGCCGCCCACGTAGTTCACGCCGGTCACACTGTTGAGGTTGGTGACCGCAGACTGCTTCACAGAGCCATTGATCAGTCCACCGCCGAAGCCACCGACCGCACCGGTGTAACGCTTCGAGTCAAGCATGCCCTTTGTGGTGGAATCATGGGCGACAATCTGGATACCGTCGCTCACACCGTTGACCTGACCGTCATAGATGAAGGTGCGGAATGCTTCGAGCACGCCCACGTTGCCGACCTTGAGCAGTTTGAGCAGCAGGTTGGTATCCTGCTTATCGCCGGCCTCGCCGCCGCCGACGGAAGCGACGCTGGATACATCAGCAAGACCAAAGAAGCCACCGGCGTATTGCCCGCCTTCGACAGCGCGCAGCCCGTTAACAGTAAGAGAAGCCGGGTCATTGTTCGGATCCGCTTCACTGCCGGTACCTTTGGCGGAATCCTTGTCACCGAGGATCGCGGCTTGCAACGAACCAGCGAAACCGCCGGCGTTCAGGGCATACTTGGTTGTGGTGTTACCCTTATCGCCCTTGCTCTCATATGCGCCGTCGACCGTGTATCCCCATGCCGGGTCATCCGAGCTCACATGCGCACCGCGAATCGTCGTAACCGTGGCCTGCAATACGCTGACCAGACTTGCCGGGGTCGAGACCAGTGAGTCGAGGATTCCTTGCAGGAATCCCTCGGATGCGTTGGTGTCCACATCCGCGGCCGCGCCGGCAGTGGCCACGCCGATGAATCCGCCGACGTTGTTGCGGCCTTCCACCTTGCGCAGGTTGGAGACGTTGGCACCGGCAGCGGCGACACCCCCGACAAGCTTCTGGCCGTTCTGGTCGAGATCGCCCCAGATCTGGCCGCCGACCGCGAGACCCACGTAGCCACCGGCGTTGCCGGTGCCGTGCGTGATGTCTTCGCCGGTGGCCACGACCTTCATACCCTTGCGGTAGCCGGCCACGCTCGAGGATTTGATGACTGGCACGAATACCTGTGCCACGTCGAGCATCTGTCCCAAATCAAGTTTGATGCCTTTGTCGCCGAATAGTTGGATAGAGCCGAACGAGGATGCCGAGCCGGATTCCATCGTGCCCGCATAACCGCCTGCCGCACGCATGGCAGAGACGGTCTTGACATCCATCGACTGGCCATCGGTGATCGTGCCGGTGCGCATCAGACCGACGTGTCCGCCGGCGACGCCAGAATCATGCAAGTTCGCGCCAGCCTGATACTCCGCACGACCGGCGACGACGTTGAATCCGAAGATGTAGGATTCGAGGAACTTGTCCAGGGAATCCTGATCAGTAACAGAGCCCGCACCATCGCCCGTAGCTACCTCGGTAAATTCCTTGCCATACGCACCGTACTTGCCGATGTTGTCAACCCACGTCTTCCACTGGTCGTAGCTCATATTGCGCAGCGGACCGGTGACCTTCGTGTGCTCCTCGGTCGGGTAGACCACGGACAGCACGCCGGCGAGGTTGCCGGCCTTGATGAGACCGCCGAGCAAGGAGAGCGAACCGCCTTGAGCGGTATCGGCCGCTTCCATGAAGCCGGTGTAACCGCCGGCGATTTCGGCACCGTATACGCTGCGGATGCGCGCGGCGTAGGCTACGCGTTGCGGCCCGTTGTATTTGCCGTCGGTGTTCTCCTGCTTCCATGCTGCGGTGTTGTTGCCCCAGATATGGCCGCCGCGGTTACGTCCCGCATAGCCGCCGGCCATGCCGCGGCGTGTGGTCGTATCCGATGCCGCCTGTGCGCGCACCGCGCCGCCGCACACTGTGGCATCGGTCGAGCTGTTGCGAATCGTCGGCACGAAGTCCTGCACGAGCGAGAGCAGGTTGTCGAGGTTGACGAGCTTCTTGAGCACGCTGCCGTCGCCGAGCACGTTTGCCACGGCTCCCGGCTGCATGGCGCCCACGTAACCGCCGGCCGAAACCTGGCCGATGATGTATACGAACTCATGCGAGCTGGAGTCCTGGATATGGCCGCCTTCGATGTCTCCGGCGAAGCCGCCGGCCATACCCAGTGGATCGGGCTTGTTGTTGGCGTTCCTATGGTCTGCGGTGCTGGCCAGCACGGAGTATCCGCCGATGCCGCCGGTCACATCGGAGTGTTCAATCGTCGAGACGACGACATCCAGCACACTGAGTACATCGTTGAGATTGACGTTCTGGCCGAGCAGGCTCAAGCCGCCGCCCACGGCCGCCGCCGAGCCGATGTCCATTTTGCCGATGTAGCCGCCGGCATACCGAGCGGCGGTGACTGCATACGAGCTGTCTTTGCTCAGATAGGTGTCGTCGATGGATCCGGTGGTTTCCAGATTCTTCGGTGCCTTGACGTCGGTGTGGCGCAGTTGGGTCACGCTGGAATGGGATACCTGCACGCCGGAACCGTATCCGATGTAGCCGCCGGCGGAACCGGATTGCGTATCGGATTGGTCAAGTCGGGTGGCGGAGACGGTGAAGCCGGGATCGTCCGGGTCGGAAATCTTGTTGCCGCTGGTGGTCTCCACGGTGGTGGCATCGGAATGCACGCCCGCGTAGGAGATGAATGGCACATAGCCCTGCACCACCTGCAGCAGGTTGGCGAGATCCACCGTACCGAATTTGCCGAGCAGGCTCAGGCCGCCGTTGCCAGCCGAAGCGAGTGCGCCGGAAACGACCTTGCCGCCGAAACCGCCTGCGTATGCGCCGCCGGTCACATGGTCGAGGTTGACAACGGCCACGGGGTTGGCTTGAACGCGGGACTGCACGTCTGCCAGCGTTGAGTCGTTCTCGAGATCGGTTTCGGAGAACTGATTGACTTTGCCGCTTTGGAAGTTTCCCGCATAGCCTCCCGCGATATCACCTTCGACGTAACCGCCGTTGACGTACGTCACGGTGGTATACGTATAGCTTGGAATCAGATACGGCATGGCACCGAGCAGGTCGTTCACGGACAGCAGTCCGCCCTTGATGAGGTTGTCCAACACGCTGGAATCATCGGCGTTGCTAAGTGCGTCAGCGAGGCCACCGGTGGTGGAGAAGCCCACGAAGCCACCCGCGATGCCATCGGATGTGCTGGTATCGGCCGCGACCGACTTGAGGTTTGTCACATGGCTTTCGCGGGTCTTGGTGCTGTTGGCCTGACCGTAGAAACCGCCCGCAGCGTAATCGGTGGTCTCGTTGTTCTCGTTCTTGCCGGTCGCCTTGACCGTGAATCCGTTGGCGATGCCGTTCACGTTCGATGCAGTGACTGCAACCGAAGAATATTGGGCAACCGATAGCAGACCGGAAAGCTTGATAAGCCCAAGCACATTGAGCCCGCCGGCACCAACGGCGTCGCCTGGTCCGGAGAAGCCGATGAAACCGCCGGCTTCTCCCTTGGCCGTGACCGTGGCCAGATTGGTAAGGTTCGTGTTGGTCACGTCGCCGCCGGTGGCGCATCCGATGGCACCGCCCGCATAGTATGAACCGGCCTTCACTGTCAGGCCGGATGCCGGAGCGGTGACAGACATGTTCTCCACGGTGAACGCGGCAAACTGGTCGAACTTCTTGAGCGTGGCGATATCGCCAATTTTCACCACACTGTTGAGCAACCCAGCTACCGTTGTCGGTTGCAGATTGCCGGCGATGCCACCCGCGTAGGAGCCCGTGGCCGTGACCGATTCAAGGCCTTCTATGGTGGTGGAGCGCTGCTGAGGGAAGTCACGAGGATTGTTGTACTTCCAGAACGTAAGGTTCTTGAGATGATCCTGTGAGGAGTCGCCGATCACCGTGCCCGATCCTTCGCCCACGAGACCGCCCGCGTAATCGCCACCAGCCTTAACGGTGAGGGAGCCCTTCATCTGCGTGCCGAGAATCACGGAGGGATTCACACCGACGATGGACAGCAGTTCTCCCGCACCACTACCGCTGCCGCTCAGCAATTTAGTCACAGCCTTGGTGAGCTGTTTCGACAGCGATGCATTCGTGGTATCGTCCGTACCGAGTTCCAGGCCCCATCCCACGGAGGCGAATCCGGTGAATCCGCCGGCATGGGATTTATCAGTAGACACGGCAGCCGTGGCTGAAATCGTATTATTGACCGCGTAGGCATTGGCCATCGCGCCGCTAAATCCACCGGCATAGTCCGTGGCAGATACAGTGACCTTGCCATCGCCGTCGACGGTCAGGTTGCTGTTCTCGATGAGGCTCTGCGGACGCAGCGCAGACAGCAAATCAATACCAAGCGAATCGAGCAGACCACCCACGTTGCCGTTGCGGCTTACTCCGGCGAAGCCACCGGCGTATTGCGTTGCCTGCACGGTGAAACCATTCGTGCTCGTCACCGAAGAGTTCTCAATGATTGCACCAATCTGCGCACCGACGAAGCCGCCGGCCTGCGGGTTGTCCTTGTTGCCGATCACCACGTTCTTTTTGAACCCGTTCACCGAACTGTTCGAGATAACCGGGTTGTAGTAGCCAACCGGAATCAAGGCATTCAGCCCGAGCGTGCCGGACAGCAACCAGTCCACCAGATCGCCCAGCCCGAGGAACGGGATAACGTTCAGGATCTTCGAGAGTACATTGGTGAACGCTCCTACGATGCCGGAGACTGCATCGTATCGGGTTGCGCCCTCAACATATCCCACGAAACCACCGGTCATACGGCTTACGCTGGATACCGAAACATCTGCTACCTCGCAGTCCGTAACCTTGGTGTCCCCGTAGATACGGCCGGCAAATGCACCAGTGGCGAGATTGGAGGGATTGTCTTTGTGCAGGGTGAGCAGACCTCGAAGATTGAGGTCAAGATCTACTTGTCCGAATGTCAGCAGTTTCAACGCCTCAAGCAGAAGATCCAAAAGTCCACCCACTGCCGAAGTGAGCATACCGAGCAAGGTCGCCGGAATATACGATTCACTCGTATGATTCGCCACCGACACATCCTGCAGCTTGAGGTTCGACACCACGGCCGTACCGGCGCTGCCCAGACTGTTGCTGTTCATCACGGTCTTGTTCGTGATCGAGGCGAAGAAGCCGATGCCCTGCTGCTTGCTGACATCCAGCTGGTCGCCTTTGACATTAGAGACCATATCTTTCTGATTGACGACCACATGGCTGATGACCGGCCGAGCTGCGGTAGCGTGAACCACGCTTGCGCCATCGGCACCAACAGCCTTCCACAGGCTGGCTGCGGTGTCGCCGTCATTGGAGACCGCACCGAGCATAGTGCCGGAGAACATGAGCGGAGTCCACTCGGTGTTGTTGATATCTGCCGCGTTCTTGGACAGGTCGATGTCACGGAAGATCAGGTAGTTGGCGTCTGCGGAATAGGTCAGGCCGGTGTTGGCAGCGGAGTAGTCCGTTTGCGTGCCATCAGCACCCACGCCGTAATACTTGGTGCGGGTCCTGTTGGCGCTTACCGCCGTGCATGTCAGCAGTGGACTGTCGTGGTCGGAGGCACCAGCCTCGCGCAAAGTATCTGAATCGGAGAGATCGGCGTCACCGGCGTATTCGGAAGACGGCGTGCCGTCCACCCACTGATAATTGGGTCCTTGTCGCATGCAAGTCTGCGTGACCTTGTTGATGCGGCCAATAACCTTCTTGCCGGAACCAATCGCACGCAGCTGCTGCTCGTTACCAATCAGGATGTAGGTCTTGCCGTTGATCTCCTTGGTGACCTGACCCTCAAAGTCACGGCCGCCAAGCGCCGTCGCGGCGACCTGCACATTGGCCTTCGCCGGCGATTGATCCGTCGCATTTGAGGAATCGTTCTTGGCATCTTGAGAAGAAGCATCGTTTGGAGCCTGCGTTTGGGCTCCATCATTGGCGGAATTGCCAGCGGCAGCTTCTGCTGAGTCGTCCGCCTTATTGTCTGTCGCACCATTTGAGGATTCGGAAGAATCACCAGTAGTAGAAGATGAAGGAGATGAATCCTGCTGTGCGTCTTGATTCGTTTCGGAAGGTGTTGGCGCACCGTTTGATGTATTGGCCTCTTCTGACGTCTTATCGTCAACGTTGACATTGCGAGCAGAAGGAGCAGCTACGACAGTATACCCCCCCCCTCAGAAATTACGGCATTAGGAGAGCTACTCACATCGTCTATATTCTGAGCATATGCTGCAGGCACCATGCACACGATGGACAAGGAAACAGCAATAACCGAAGCAAGGCAACGCTTCAAGGCATGGCTCTGCCGTCCAGATTCCTGTTCTGTTCCTCCGTTAAACCCGCAACGGACGAACTTCAATTTCGAGCTCACTGTTTCCCCTCATAGATTCGCAATCCTCTTTTCGGGGGTTACTGCATATAATCATACCATCTTTCTAGGAAGAAGTTGACAAAAGAACAAAAAACGTTCATTTGCGGGGCCGGTTAGCGTATGTCTTTCTAGGCAAAAAGAAAAGCCCCGCAGCTATGCAAGGCTTTTCCAACGAGGTCATAAGATAGGAAGAGAACGACCCCCGTTTAATGGTTGACGAAGCTTTAGGACCTCGCCAAATCACTCATCATTCCACACTTTCGAGTTTATGCCAATCTTGTTTTCGATTTTACGCCGGCAACACTGCTGACGATTGCATTTCGATATTGAGAAATCACAAGAAACTGCAGGAAAGCAGCAAAAGGGCATAAGAAAGCCCGCCCGGGAAAAGGGGAAAACCGGGCGGGCTGAGGAAGGGAAGAAAAGGAAGTCAGCTATGAAGGGTTACTTGGTAGCCTTCTTGGAGTCCTTGCTCTTCGGCATAACCCAGAACTTGAGCAGCGGGTAACTCACGATCACGGCGAGCAGGGTGTTGACCACGGAAGCGATGGTGCCGGCGATGCCAGCGCCCATGCCCCAACCCTGACACAGACCGGTCACATAGCCCGGCAGCACGAGGTTCACAACCACGATGATCACGGCGAGAATCACATACTTCCAAGCGGCGTCCTTGAAGCTGGAGTCAGACTTGAACACCCACTTCATCTGCACGAAGAAATTCACCACCTGGGCGAGCACCTCGGCAAGCAGGAAGGTGAGGAAGCCGCCCAGACCGTTTCCCTGGGTGTCGTAGTTGAAAATCAGGAAGTGGAACGGCTGAGTCAGGCCCATGCCGCTGATGAAGATGGCAGTGCCGATCCACGTCACCACAAAACGGGTGATGGTGGAGATGTTCGACAGCACGTTGAACAGGATGAACTCCCAGATGT
>ENA-OPBF01001168-OPBF01001168.1-human-gut-metagenome-genome-assembly--contig:-NODE-1168-length-17993-cov-2.547218_pt1 | contig 17993 bp, 16 predicted proteins | sample MGYA00241067_ERZ501450 | MGnify/ENA primary metagenome ERZ501450 (study PRJEB25962, sample SAMEA2042516) | human gut metagenome | biome: human gut; feature: human-associated habitat; material: faeces... | reverse complement strand
AGACGGCATAGTCGCCGTCATACTTCCACGCCGTGATACGGTATTTTTCTTCTTCGGTCGTTTTATGATAGGTAAGCATTGTCCCTCCTGCATGGAGATCCCCGCTTACGCGTCCATTTGATCCTGCTTAATAGGCAACTTCCTGGTTGGCCGGCGTCTCCAGCAGCTCCGGGTTTTCCAGCATGGGGCACGGGCGCAGGTGGTTCTCGTTGAACGGCCGGCCATCGTGGTACGCTATGAAGAGCGGCGACTGCAGGGCTTCGAGCAGTGTTTTTTCGCGAATGTTGGAATCGGAATAGTGGATGAACACGCATGAGCGGTTCGCCGCCGGTGTAGATATACAGGTATACGCCGAGCTCTTTGCCCTGCGTGATGGCAGAAATTATAGAGAAAACAAAAGCGCCGGGCTTCCATGAAAACTCGGCGCTTGATTTATTGATGAAAATTATACGAACTGGGACGGGTCTACACGGGTGCCGTTTTGGTAGACCTCAAAGTGGCAGTGGTCACCGAAGGAATAGCCGGTATCGCCGACATAGCCGATGACATCGCCCTTGTTGACCCACTGGCCCTCGCTGACGGCGACGGAGCTCATGTGTGCGTACAGGGTGGAATAGGTGCTGTCGTGGTAAATGGAGACGTAGTAGCCCCAGGAATAGCCCCAATCATCGGAGCCGTTTGCGGTCATGACCCTACCGGAGCGGGATGCCACGATCTGCGTGCCGCGGCTTGCGGGGATATCCATGCCGTAGTGGCCGTTGCCGAATGCACAGCTGACGCCGGTCCAGCCCGGAACAGGCCATGCAAAGCTTTCACCGGAATAGTCATCGTCATAAGACGGCTGCGGCACCGGGGTCGGGGTGGGGGTCGGCTTTACGGTCGGCACCGGGGTCGGTGTCGGGGTAGGCATAACGTTGCCGTTATCGTCCACTTCTTCTTCAGGCACGGGGGTCGGCGTAGGTGTAGGCTCTACGGTCGGTACCGGGGTCGGGGTGGGCGTGGCTTTTGCCTGTGCCATCTGCTGCTGCATTTCGGCGATCTTTGCCGCCATCATGTTTGCGAGCACGTATTCTTCTTCCTCGGTACGGGAAAGCTCGGTCTCGGCACTGCTCTTATCGGAGCGAATCTGCTCGAGCAGGGCGGTGTTGTCGCTTTCGAGCTGCTTTAATTCCTCTTCGCTCGATTCATACAGCTTTTTGGCATCGGCGAGCGCGGTCTTTTCCTTTTCAAGCTCTTCGCGCTGTGCCTTTGTCTCGTTCATGTACGCTGCAACCGTATCGATGAGCTGCTTATCGTGGCGGGTGATGGTGGAGACGGCCTCTGCGCGCATGGAGAAATCATGCAGGCTTTCGGAATTGAAGAGGATCTCCAGTGTGCCGACGGTGCAGCCGGCGGAGTACAGCACGGCGAGACGCTTTTTCAGAAGCTCCATGGTATCGGAGATCTGATCTGCGGAGTCGTTGAGCTCTTTTTCGAGCTTTTTAATGCTGGTGTTCAGCACGGTGATGTCACTGTTTGCGGTATCGATCTGCTCCTTGATGGTATCAATCTTTTCGGAGAGCAGGGTAAGGTATTCGGTCTTATCGGCCTCCTGAGACTCCAGAGAGGAGATTTTGTTTTCGAGGTCGGCCTTTTTGTTGGCGAGCTCGGTCTGTTTGGCTTCCATATCGGCTACGGTATCGTCGGCGTAGCTGAGCGGTGCGGCACAGAGCAGCAGGGCGGAAAGCACGGCTGCAGTGATGCGCTTCCTATTTTTAGAAAACAGCTTCAACGGAAAAACTTCCTTTCAGCAATAAATTTCGATTTCATAAAAGGGCATACGAACCCCTTTTTATATACAGGACTATTCTACATGATAACTTCCGATTTTTAATTCCATAAAAGAATTAAAGTGCAAATTACTACGGAAAAAGAACAGATTTATTTCAGAATTCTTACAAGGAAGCCCAAGTCGGTATCAGCTTCGAGATAACTTTACGGGAAAAAGGAGGGCACTTCAAAGGAAAAAGAGGATGCGCGAAAGCATTTTACTTGACATTTTGCCGCGAAACGAGTACAATATCAGCGGCTGTTCGTTAGTTTGTTTAACTAAATTTATCGAAAAACGGCACAAATGGGCGAAAGGAGTGTGCAGCATGTCCGGCTTTTCTGCGAAAGCAAACGAGCTTCTGGTGGAGATCTATCGCAATGTGCAGATCTTGGAGCAGAACGAACTGAAAAAACAACGGCTGAACATCTCCATCAACGAGATGCACATGATCGAGCTCATTGCCAAAGGTAAAACCGGCATGACGGTCAGCGAGATCGCCCAGCAGCTCAAGGTGACAAAGCCCTCCGTTACGGTAGCGGTGAACAAGCTGGTGCAGAAGGGCTACTGCGAAAAGCAGCGCCTGCCCGGCGACGGCCGCGCGGTGCAGGTGATGTTAACGCCCGAGGGCAAAAAAGTGGAGGCGTTCCACCGCCGCTGCCACCGGCGCATCATTGCGGAAATCTGCGAGGATCTTTCGGAAGAGGAACGCGAGGAGCTTCTGCGCACCATGACGCGCATCAATTCTTATTTTCAGACGAAATTGTGATTTCTTTAAGTTTCTTTCAATGATTTGCGCGGCAAATCATTGGGGAACCCCTTGATAGGGTTCCCCGGAGTTCATCGTCCACCGGACGATAAACTCTCCCCTCCTGACTTTCTCGAAGAAAGTTTAATCAAAGACTTTTAACAAATATTCACTTTAACAAGGTTATTATATTGCCTTTACGGCGCTGCCGAAATTTTTTCGGCCGGAAAGGAAAGAAAACTATGAGCTTTAAAATTTTAGGTACAGGCAGCTACGCGCCGGAGCATGTTGTGACGAACGACGACCTCTCTGCGCTTGTAGACACCAACGATGAATGGATCACACAGCGCATCGGCGTGCGCTCCCGCCACATCAGCGAGACGGAAACGAATGTGGATATGGCGGTGAAAGCGGCCGAGCGCGCGCTGGAAAATGCGGGTATCGCTGCCGATGAGCTCGACCTCATCATTGCGACGACCATCACAGGCGACACGCTTTCTCCGGGCACGGGATGCATGGTGCAGAACCGCATCGGCGCGCACTGCCCGGCGTTTGACCTTGCGGCGGCCTGCAGCGGCTTCCTCTTTGCGTTGGAAACGGCGGCGGGCTTCCTTTCCCGCGGCGCGTATAACCGCGTGCTTGTCGTCAGCGCAGAGCGCATGAGCGGTATCATCGACTGGACAGACCGCGGCACGTGCTGCATCTTCGGCGACGGCGCGGGCGCGGCGGTGCTCGGCAAGGGCGACGGCCTTGTGGCCTCTCACCTGATGACAAAGGGCGGCGACGACGTGATTACAATTCCGACGCGCTATGACCGTTCCCCGTGGTACAAAAACGAGATCAGCGAGATTACGTCCGTACACATGAACGGCCGCGAGACGTACAAATTCGCCGTTATGGCGATGTCCGACAACATCAAGGATCTGATGGCTTCGGCGGGCGTTGCGGGCGAAGACGTGGCGCTTGTCATTCCGCATCAGGCAAATTACCGCATTATCAACGAAGCGCGACGCAGAATCCCCGACATTGCGCCGGAGAAGTTCTGCATCAACATCGACCGCTACGGCAACACGTCTTCCGCGAGTGTGCCGATCCTCTTAGATGAGATGAACCGCGCGGGCAAGATTCACGAGGGCGACCTCATCATTCTGGCGGCATTCGGCGGCGGCCTTTCCGCAGGCGCCATGATCATCCGCTGGTAAAAACACGACATACAGTCAAAAATAAAAAAACCGAAACGTTTTCAACAGGCAAAAGCCGGAAAGGGGAAAACATTATGATCTCAACACCGATTTGTGACATGCTTGGCATTCGCTACCCGATCTTTCAGGGCGGCATGGCTTGGATCTCGGACGGCAAATTAGCAGGCGCCGTTTCCGAAGCGGGCGGCCTTGGCATTATTTCCGCTATGAACGCAAACGCAGAGTACCTGCGCGAGCAGATTAAAATTGCAAGAGAACTGACCGATAAGCCCTTTGGTGTGAACATCATGCTGATGCACCCGCAGGCGGATGAATTTGCCAAAATCGTGGTGGAGGAGGGCGTAACGACCGGCGCGGGTAACCCCTCCAAATATATGAAAGACTGGCTTGCGGCCGGCATTAAGGTTATCCCGGTCGTGGCATCCGTCAGCATGGCACGCCTGATGCAGCGCGTGGGCGCCTGTGCGGTCATTGCGGAGGGCGGCGAAAGCGGCGGCCATATCGGCGAAACGACCACCATGGCGCTTGTGCCGCAGGTGACGAGCGCAGTGACGATTCCGGTCATCGCGGCGGGCGGCATCGGCGACGGCCGCGGCGTGGCGGCAGCCCGCCACCCGCAGCGTTCAGAATCCGGTCGTGTGGGCGTGCAGCTCGGCACGCGTTTCTTGGTTGCAAAGGAGTGCGGTGTGCACCAGAACTACAAAAACAAGGTCTTAAAGGCCAATGATATTGCGACGATGTCTACCGGCAAGCGTCTCGGTCACCCGGTGCGCAGCATCAAGAACCCGTACACAAAGGAATATTTTAAGCTTGAGTACAGCAATATTTCCGACGAGGAGCTTGAAGCGTACGGCAGAGGCTCTCTGTACCGTGCGGCCGTGGAGGGCGACGAAAAGACCGGCTGCTTCCTTGCGGGCCAGATCGCCGGCATGGTGAACAAAGAGCAGACCGCAAAGGAGATCATCGAAGAGATCTTCACGCAGGCGGAAGACGTGCTGAAGGGGGCGACCAAATGGGTAAAGTAGCCTTTGTTTTCTCCGGTCAGGGCGCACAGTACAGCGGCATGGGCAAGTCCCTTTATGAGCACAGCGCGGCGGCGAAGAACGTGTTTGACACGGCGGAGAGCATCCGCCCCGGCACGAAGAACCAGTGCTTCTCCGGCACCTTGGAGAAGATCAGCATCACGAAAAACACGCAGCCGTGCCTGTTCTGCGTTGACCTTGCGGCGGCAGAAGCGTTGCGTGAAGCGGGCATCACGCCCGACATGACGGCGGGTTTCTCGCTCGGCGAAGTGGCGGCGGTGACGTTTGCGGGCATCTTTACAACGGAAGAGGGCTTCTCGCTCGTCACAAAGCGCGGCGAAGCGATGCAGGCGGCAGCCGAGCAGGCAGACAGCGCCATGGCGGCGGTTTTGAAGCTGCCGAACGAAAAGGTTGAGGAGCTGTGCCGCATGCATCAGAGCGTGTTCCCGGTAAACTACAACTGCCCGGGTCAGCTCGTCGTGGCGGGTCTGAAAACGACTTTGCCGGATTTCCTTTCCGACGTTGCCGCAAACGGGGGCAGAGCCGTACCGCTGAATGTGAGCGGCGGCTTCCATTCTCCGTTTATGGAGAGCGCTTCTGCGCGTCTGCACGATGTTTTGGAGACGATGGACGTGGAGGAGCCGACCGTGCCGGTCTACGCGAACTACACGGCGGAGCCGTACACGAAAGAAACGGCAAAAGAACTGCTGACACAGCAGGTGGCACACCCGGTGCGCTGGCAGCAGACCGTTGAAAAAATGATTGAGGCGGGCGTGGATACGTTTGTTGAAGTAGGCGCAGGCAAAACGCTGTGCGGCCTCATCAAAAAGACGAGCCGCGCGGTGAAGGTATATAACGTGGAAGACGCGGAGACGCTTTCGGCAGCGGTGCAGGCGATCCGTGCAGAAGGAGAAAACGCATGAGCTTAAACGGCAAAACGGCGCTCGTTACGGGCGCATCCAGAGGCATCGGCCGCGCCATTGCGCTGCGCCTTGCCGAAGACGGCGCGAATGTGGCGGTCATCTACGCAGGCAGCGCCGATAAGGCCGAAGCTGTTGTGAACGAAATCACGGCGCTTGGCGTAAACGCAAAAGCATACCGGTGCAACGTGGCAGATTCCGCCGCGGTGAACGAAACCGTGAAAGCGGTGACGAACGACCTCGGCAAGATCGATATTCTCGTCAACAACGCGGGCATCACACGCGACGGCCTGATGCTGCGCATGAAGGACGAGGATTTTGATGCGGTGCTCGACACGAATTTGAAGGGCGCGTTCAACATGATTCGCGCGTGCTATTCCGGCTTTATCCGCAAGAAAAGCGGCAGAATCATCAACATTTCCTCTGTTTCCGGCATTATGGGCAACGCAGGGCAGGCGAATTATTCCGCTTCAAAGGCGGGTGTCATCGGTTTGACGAAATCCGTGGCGCGCGAACTTGCTTCCCGCGGCATCACCTGCAACGCAGTGGCGCCGGGCTTTATCCAGACGGACATGACAGAAAATCTCGGCGACAACAATCCGCTTTTAAACAGCATCCCGCTAGGCAGAATGGGCAAGCCGGAGGATATTGCGGCGGCAGTGGCGTTTTTGGCTTCCGACAGCGCGGCATACATTACGGGCGAAGTGCTGAAGGTAGACGGCGGTTTGGCTATTTAAAACCTGTGAACTTTGAGATTTTACGGGCTTGAAAAGTTCTTATTGATTAAGTTTTCAACGTAAAAAGATAAATCGGTTCAAAACTTTCAAGAGAAAGGAGTGCTTCCGTTTCGGAAGCCTGAAAAATATGGAAAGAAGAGTAGTTATCACGGGTCTCGGCGCAGTTACCCCGATCGGCAACGATGTGGATACGTTCTGGGAAAACCTGAAAGCCGGCAAGTGCGGCATCACGAAAATCACGAAGTTTGACTCCACGGACTTTAAAGCGCATGTGGCGGCGGAGGTCAAGGATTTTGACCCGCTGCTGTACATGGATAAGGGCGAAGTGCGCAAGAACGACCCGTTCTCTCAGTTTGCCATCGCGGCGGCAACGCAGGCGGTGAACGACAGCGAGATCATGGGCAAGATCGACCCGGAGCGCTTCGGCGTGTATTTCGGTTCCGGTATCGGCGGCATCCAGACGTTCTCCAATCAGATGACGGCGCTGAACGAAAAGGGCCCGCGCCGCGTTTCCGCGTACTTTATCCCGATGCTCATTGCGAATATCGCGGGCGGCAACATCGCCATTAAGTTCAACGCGCAGGGCTCCTGCCTGCCGATCACCACGGCGTGCGCGACGAGCAACAACGAGATCGGTGAAGCGTACCGCGCCATTAAGCACGGCTATCTCGATGCCATCATCGCCGGCGGCGCGGAAGCAGCCATCGTCCCTGTGGGCGTGGCGGGCTTCGGCAATATGACGGCGCTGACCACCTGCCCCGACCCGGAAGATGCTTGCTGCCCGTTTGATAAGCGCAGAAGCGGCTTTGTCATGGGCGAGGGCGGCGCGGCGCTCATTCTCGAAGAATATGAGCACGCAAAGGCGCGCGGCGCGAGAATGTACGCGGAGATCGTGGGTTACGGCGCTACGGACGACGCGCACCACATGACTGCCCCGGATCCGGAGGGCAACGGCGGCGCAAGAGCCATCCGCATGGCATACGAGGAAGCGGGCGCGGACCTTGCAAACGAGAAAATTTACATCAACGCGCACGGTACCAGCACGCCGCTCAACGAGCGCAGTGAGACGCTGGCCATTAAAAAGGCGTTCGGCGAGCACGCATATGACGTTGTCATCAGTTCTACAAAGTCCATGACGGGCCACATGTTGGGCGCGGCCGGCGCGGTGGAGGCCATTGCTTCCGCGCTGGCGGTGAAAGAGGGCATCGTTCCGCCGACCATCAACTACAAAGAGCCGGACCCGGACTGCGACCTTGACGTCTGCCCGAACGAAGCGAGAAAGGTTGACCTTGACCTCGCCCTGTCCGTTTCCCTCGGCTTTGGCGGCCACAACGCTTGTATTGCAATTCGCAAGGTTTTGTAGTAAAATATAGGGTACGACACCGCAGGGTATCTGCGGGAATACCCGGATAAATACCGCTTGATTCAACGGAGGGACGTTTGTGAATATTAAAGACATTGCGGCTTTGGCGGAGATCGTCAAGCAGAACGAGCTGACGAAGCTGGAAATAAACGGCGAAAATATCGTCATCGAGCGCGCCGCGCAGGTCGTGCAGGCGGCGCCAATCCTGAACGCCGTGCAGCCCGCCGTGCCGGAGCAGATGCACACGACGGAGCCCATTGCGGAAGTGAAGGAGAAAGAGGGCGTTTATGTAAAAAGCCCTGCCGTAGGCGTGTTTTACGCCGCGCCGTCTCCGGACAGCAAGCCGTTCGTCGCCGTGGGCGACACGGTGCACAAGGGTGACACGCTCTGCATCATTGAGGCCATGAAGCTGATGAACGAGATCAACAGCGAAATGGACGGCGAGATTGCCGAGATTTGCGTCGGCAACGGGCAGGTCGTCGAATACGACCAGCCGTTGTTCCGCATTATTTAAGATGAAAAGCTCCCGGAGCGCCGCCAAAAAAATGCGCGTCCCCGGGATTTTTCCGTGGAAAGGAATACGTTAGATGAACAAGGAAGAGATCAAAAAGATCCTGCCGCACCGCGAGCCGATGCTCCTCGTAGACGAAGTGGAGCTCATTGACGGCAAAGCGTTCGGCAAGTGCCACATCCGCGGTGACGAATACTTTTTGCAGGGCCATTTTCCGGGCAACCCCATCGTGCCGGGCGTGATTCAGTGCGAAATGCTGGCGCAGAGCGCCTGCGTGCTGCTCGCAGACGGTGCATCGGAGGGCATGACCCCGGTGTTTACGAGCCTCGATAAGGTGAAGTTCCGCGGCATGGTGAAGCCCGGTGATACGCTGGAGACCGAGTGCGAGCTCGTGCGTCAGCGCGGCATGTTCTATTTTGCAAAGGGTACGGGCCGCGTAAACGGCAAGGTCTGCGTTTCGGCAGAGTTCTCGTTTGCGCTCGTCAAGGCGTAAGCCCGGCGGAAAGGAACAGGCTATGTTTACGAAACTGCTTATCGCGAACCGCGGCGAAATCGCGGTGCGCATTATTCGTGCCTGCAAGGAAATGGGCATCCGCACCGTGGCGGTGTATTCCAAGGCGGACGCGGAATCTATCCACGTGGCGCTGGCCGATGAAGCCATCTGCATCGGCGAGGCGGCGGCGAAGGACAGCTATTTGAATCAGGAGCGCATCATCAGCGCGGCCATTGCATCGAAAGCGCAGGCCATTCACCCCGGCTACGGCTTTTTGGCGGAAAATGCTTCGTTTGCGAAGCTGTGCAAAAAGTACGGCATTGCGTTTGTGGGCCCGTCCGGCGAACTCATCGACCGCATGGGCGATAAGGACGCCGCACGCAGACTGATGAAAGCGTCCGGCGTGCCGATTATTCCGGGCAGCGGCATTTTGGAAAATGCCGACGAAGCAAAAAAGGCGGCAAAGGAGATCGGCTACCCCGTCATGTTAAAAGCATCGGCAGGCGGCGGCGGCAAGGGCATTCGCCTTGTAAAGACCGAGGACGAGCTGGAACAGGCGTTTAAAACGGCATCAAGCGAAGCGCAGCAGGCGTTCGGTGACGGTCGCATGTACATGGAAAAATACATTTACCCGGCAAAACACATAGAAGTGCAGCTGCTCTGTGACGAGCAGGGGCACGTGGTGTGCCTTGGCGAGCGCGAATGCTCCATTCAGCGCAATAACCAGAAGCTGATTGAAGAATCCCCCTCGCCCGGTGTGACAAAGGAAAAGCGCGCCGAGCTGTTTGAGGCGGCGACAAAAGCGGCGAAAGCCGTGGGCTATGTGAACGCCGGTACGGTGGAATTTTTGATGGACCGCGACAAGAATTTCTATTTTATGGAAATGAACACGCGCCTTCAGGTAGAGCATCCGGTTTCGGAGCTCGTCACCGGCAAAGACATTGTAAAGTGGCAGATCCGCATTGCAGCGGGTGTAGAGCTTGACTGCACGCAGGCGGACATTAAAGTGCGCGGCGCGGCGATCGAGTGCCGCATCAACGCGGGCGGCGTGGGCAAAGTGAATTTCCTGCACATTCCGTCCGGCCCGTGGGTGCGCTTTGATACGTTCTTATATCAGGGCTACGAGGTGCCGCCGTTTTACGATTCCATGCTCGGCAAGATGATCGTGTTTTCTTCGACAAGAGAAGAAGCGATACGCAAGATGCAGTCCGCCTTGTGCGAGCTTGTCATCGGCGGTTTGCCGAACAACATTGAAGATCAGATCGATATTATCCGCGACCCCGTTTTCCACAGCGGAGATTATTATACGGACTTCATCAAAAACCGTGAGGGCTGAGGAAGTTCATTTACCGAAGGGAGTAGACCGTTATGAATTTGATGGGTCTGTTCCGCTCGCCCCAGAATGAGCTGGAAAAGGGCGGAAAACAACTGAAAAACCCGCAGGAGGAGCAGCACGAGATCACAATGACATGCCCGAAGTGCGGCACGCAGACCCCGGTCTCCGAGCTTTGGGACGACCTGAACGTCTGCCGCTGCGGCCACCATTTCCGCATGACGGCACGCCAGCGCATCAGCTTTTTGGCGGACGACGATACGTTTACGGAGCTCGATGCCGACATGACGAGTCATGACATTCTGGAGTTTCCGAACTACGAAAATAAACTGAAAAGCGCGCGCCTTGCGACCCGAGAAAAGGAAGCCGTTGTCTGCGGCACCGCAAAGGTAATGGGCGAAGACTGCGCCGTGTTCTGCATGGACCCGCATTTTATGATGGGCAGCATGGGCACGGTTGTCGGCGAGAAGATCACGCGTTTGTTTGAGTATGCCACAGAGCACCGTCTGTCTGTTATCGGCTTTACGGCGGCAGGCGGCGCCAGAATGCAGGAGGGCATTTTGTCTTTGATGCAGATGGCGAAAACGAGCGGCGCGGTACGCCTGCACAGCGATGCAGGGCTCTTTTATCTCACTGTGCTGACCGACCCCACAACGGGCGGCGTGACGGCGAGCTTTGCCATGGACGGCGACGTCATCATGGCGGAACCTGACGCAATGGTCGGTTTTGCCGGTGCGCGTGTCATTGAACAGACCATCCGCAAAAAGCTGCCGGAGGGCTTCCAGCGTGCGGAGTTCCTTTTGGAGCACGGCTTTATTGATCTCATCACGCCGAGAAGTCGGCAGCGTGAAGTGATCGCGCGGCTCCTGCGTCTGCACAACGAGGGCAAGCAGGATGCCTGCGTACAGCAGGCGGATGCAGGTGAGACAAAGGAGGCTGAAGCATAATGGCAACGGCATACGAAAAGGTTCAACTTGCTCGCGGCAAGGGACGCCCGAGCGGCCTCAGCTTCATTCAGAATATTTTCCCGGATTTCATTGAGCTGCACGGCGACCGCCGTTTTGCGGATGACCCCGCGGTCATCGGCGGCATCGCGACGCTCGGCGGCCGTGCGGTGACGGTCATCGCCATCGAAAAAGGCGCAGACACAAAGGATAAGGTTTACCGCAACTTCGGTTCGCCGAACCCGGAGGGCTACCGAAAGGCGCTGCGCCTGATGAAGCAGGCAGAGAAATTCCATCGCCCGGTCATTTGCTTTGTGGATACCTCCGGCGCGTTCTGCGGCATCGGCGCAGAGGAGCGCGGGCAGGGACAGGCCATTGCCGAAAACCTTGTGGAAATGATCGGGCTGAAAACGCCGGTCATCTCGATTTTGGTCGGTGAAGGCGGCAGCGGCGGCGCACTTGCGCTGGCGGTTGCGGACCGCGTGTGGATTTTGGAGAACGCCGTGTATTCCGTCGTTTCCCCGGAGGGCTGCGCGAGCATTCTCTGGAAAGATGCAAAGAAAGCGAAGGAAGCCGCAGAGTGCCTGCATCTTACCGCGCAGGACATGGAAAAGCTTGGCGTTGTGGAACGCGTCATCAGTGAATCCGGCAAAACGAAGGCGGAGCTTTTCAGCCGAGTGAAAGAGATGCTTGCCGTGCAGACGGACGAGCTGTGCAAAAAAGACACCGAGACGCTTTTAAAAGAGCGGTATGAGCGGTTTAGAAAGTATTAAAACGCAAAAAAATTAAGACCGACGAAAACGCTGTGGTTTTCGCCGGTCTTTTCATGTTCCGAAAAATCGGTGGTTTTAGGAACACACCGTATTATTCCCCAAACACATGCTTCACGTTTTCCTGCTCGAACTGTTTGTTGTAGAGATCGGCGTAGTAGCCTTTGTTTTGAAGCAGTTCTTCGTGCGTGCCCTGCTCGATGATCTTGCCTGCGCGGACAACCAAAATAAGGTCGGCGTGGCGGATGGTCGAGAGGCGGTGCGCAATGAGGAACGAGGTTCGGTTTTCAAGCAGCGTCGAAATGGCGTGCTGAATGAGCTCCTCGGTTTTGGTATCGATGGACGCGGTGGCTTCGTCTAAGACGAAGATGCGCGGGTCGGCCAGCACGGCTCTTGCAAACGAGATGAGCTGCTTTTCGCCGGTGGACAGCTGGTCTCCGCCCTCGCCGACGTCGCTGTCGTAGCCGTTTTCCATGTGCATGATGGCGTCATGTGCACTGACGAGCTTTGCAGCGGCCTCAATCTCCTCGTCCGTCGCGTCTAAGCGGCCGTAGCGGATATTATCGCGCACGCTGCCGGAAAAGAGGTGCGGCGTTTGCAGCACGTAGCCGATGCTGGAGTGCAGCCACAGCATGGAGCGCTCGCGATAATCCTTGCCGTCAATGAGGATGCGGCCCTCAGTGGGCTCAAAGAAGCGGCAGGCAAGGTTGACGAGCGTGCTTTTGCCCGCGCCCGTTTCGCCGACAATGGCGACCGTGGTGCCGGCGGGAATATCGAGCGAAAAATGTTCTAAGACGTTTTCTACGCCGTCCGGGTAGCGGAACGTCACGTCGTCAAACGTGATGTGACCCTGAATCGGCTCCCAGTTTTCTCTTTTCGGGTCGAATGCGGTGCCGTATTTTTCAATGACTTCAGGCGTATCTTTGATGAGCGGCTCGCGCTCCAAAAGGGCGGAGACACGCTCAATGTTGACCTGCGTGGAAATAAAATTCGAGATGGTGCGCGCAAGCTGCTGTACCGGGTCGGCAATAATCAAAGCATAGTTGATGAACACGGTCATTTCGCCGACGGTGATGTCGCCGAACAGCACCATGTTGCCGCCCTGATTCAGGACCATCGCAACGCCGATGGCGGTCAGAAAGCTGATGATCGGAATATACACGGCATTTAACCGCACGGCGCGGATCGTTGTGGAGCGCATGTCCTCCGCGACTTTTTCGAACGCTTTGTCGTTCTTTTCTTCGATGACGAGCGTTTTGGATGTTTTTGCGCCGGAGATGCCTTCGTTATAATGACGGGTGACCTCGGCATTGATGGCGCGCACGCGGCGGTTCACTGCCAAAATTTTCTTCTGGAACACGACCGTGATGACGGCGATGATCGGGATAATCGCGATGAGGATGAGTGCGAGCTTCCAGTTGACGAACAGCATGATGACAACGCAGCCAAGCACGTACATGGAGCTCCAGAAAATATCCACAAGGCTCCACGCCAAAACCGTGCCGATCTTGCCGGTATCGCTCATTAAACGCGCCATAATGGTGCCGACGGGCGTTGTGTTGTAGTAGGAAAAGTCGAGCGTCTGCAAATGGTCGAAAAGCTTGCGCTTTAAGTCGCGGCCTAAGTACATTTCAACCTTTAAGGCGTAGATTGCCATTAAAATGGTTGTAATGGTCTGCACGACGACCATGGAAAGGTAAACGGCCGTGAAGGGAATGAGGCCTTCCGTTGTGCGCGGCTCGATGAAATTATCCACGGCGTAGCCGGAAAAAAGCGGCTGCACCATGTCAAAACAGGCGCCGAGGATCATCAGTGCGATGATTAAAATCATCTGCCACTTATACGGGGCAAGGAACGGAAGCAGCTTTGCCCACGTTTGTAAGGATTTGTTTTTGATTTTCATATTGGTAAATACCCCGTGCGCGGCTTAAGTAGCCGAGCGCTGTGTGTCGTAAATGCGTTTATAGATGCCGTCTTCCTTCGAGAGCGTTTCGTGCGTGCCGCGCTGCACGATGCGACCCTTATCCATGACAATGATCTGGTCGGCATTCATGATGGTCGTGATGCGGTGGGCGATCAAAATCGTTGTGCCGCGCACGTTTTTGTTGATGGATTCGCGAATCTTCGCGTCGGTTTCCATATCCACGGCGGAAAGAGAGTCATCGAAAATTTTGATCGGCGTGTTCTGCATGAGCATACGGGCGATGGCGACGCGCTGTTTCTGACCGCCGGAGATCGTCACGCCGCGCTCGCCGATCTGCGTATCGTAGCCTTCGGCAAAGCGGTCGATGGTGTCGTCGATGACGGCAAGGCGGGCATACTTGCGCACGCTTTCAATATCGTGGCGATTGGAACCGTCCGAAATGGTGTCCTTAAAGCTCTTTGAGAACAGGAACGGTTCCTGCAAAACAATGCCGATATTGCCACGCAGGTGCGAAAGCGCGATGTTGCGGATATCCACGCCGCCGATGGTGATCTCGCCGGAGCCTTCCGGCAGCTCGTATAGGCGGTCTAAAAGGTAGGTCAGCGTGCTTTTGCCGCTGCCCGTGGAGCCCAAAATGCCGAGCGTGGTGCCTGCGGGAATTTTGAGGTCAATGTCGTGCAGCACTTCGCCGGAAGTGCCGTAGGAGAAGTTGACGTGCTTAAACACAATGTCGCGGTCCATGGGCGGGGTAACGGGGGTTTCCGCATCTTTTTCCGGCTCCGCGTCGAGAATTTCAAAAATACGCTTGGAGCTGATGCCGGTTTTTGAAAGCTCGCTCAAAAGACGACCGAGGCTGCGTGTAGGCCACACAAGCATGGAATTGTACGCGACGAACGCGAGGTATTCGCCTTCCGTGATGGCGCCGTCCACGACGAACACGATGCCGGCGGCGATGATCGTCAACACCTGAATGCCGGAAAGCAAATCGCCGATGCCCCAGTTGACGCCCATCACGTGGCCGAGGCGTACCCAGAGGTCGGAGAAGAGGTCGTTCTGCTTATTGAATTTATCTTTTTCAAAACGCTCGCGGCCGAACGCGCGCACCACGCGCACGCCGGTCAGGTTTTCCTGCACCATGGCGGTCAGCTTGCCTTCGGCTTCATCCGCAATGCGGAAGCGGTCACCCACGATGACGAAGAAGATCATGGAATACCCCACGACGATCGGGATAAAAATAAAGGCGATAAGCGCGAGCTTTGCGTTCATGGAGAACATCAGGGCGAGTGAGACGACGATGAGAAAAACCACGCGCACAAGCTCCATCATCTGGTCGTTGATAAAGTTGTGAATGAGGTCGACATCCTGCGTGCATCTCTGGATGATGTCGCCGGTCTGGTTTTTGTTGTGCCATGCGTAGGGCAGGCGCTGAATGTGCGAAAACAGCGTGTTGCGGATCTTCGTCACGGTGCCCTCACAGCCCTTTGCCATATTCATGCGCGAAAGGTACGTGGAAATGCCCGCGAGCACCGCGAACAAAAGCGACGCCAAGGCGCATAGAATGAGATTTTGACGTAAGAAATCCCGCCCGCCCATGTTTTCGATCTGTGTTGCCAAAAACGAGGGGAGGTTGAACGGGGAGTCGTTGATGACGGAGTCTACCGTCACGCGGATGATCTGCGGTGTCATGTACCCGGCGAAGACCGAGATCGCCATGGTGAGCAGCGCCAGCACAAAATTGTGGCGCAGTCCCTTTGTAAAGGAGTAAAACCGCAGAATGGTCGTGCGTTTTTCCTTTTTCACAATATACCGGTTGCCTTTCCGGTGCGCATTTTGTCTAAACAAAAAAGGAGAAGTCGGCCACACCTCAAGCTGCTTCTTGCCCGCGCGGTTTCCCGACGGTATGGACATCTTTTTGCGCACCTCACACTGTGCCGGGTGTTTAGTATCGGCACAGAAAAACGGGTCGAAGCCAAAGCTTCGAGCCCTTCACAGCGTGTATGCCGCAAAAACCGCTTGTTTTGTGTCCCGCTGCCGAACGCCATGAACACACAGGTTTTTACGGTATGAGCCCGGAAACAGACACGGCTTTCCGAACCCATAGATAGTATGACGGCGATTTAACTTTAACATCACAGATACAAAAAGTCAATCGTGTTGAGCAAAAATTTTGTTAGAAAATATAAGTTTTGTGTGCGGCGGGCGTGCAACAAGGGGGCCGAATAGACTTTTTAGCGCTAAATGGACTGAAAATTACAGTTTTGGGGGCGTCTGCGAAGAAAATTTACAAATACCCCCTTGCTATTTTGAAACACGCAGATTATAATATGAATATATCTGGTATTGAAAACCATATAAAAGAAAAATAAAAAACAGTTTTAAAATAAAGAACCGGGGCAGATCCCCGGAGAAAGGGTGAAACGTATGGATATGCAGACGGCATACGCCGGTTACGGTGCAAGAAAGGTTTGGCATAAGGAAGACAGGATGCGGCTGTCTTTGCCGCTGTATTCGCTTGGGGAAGAGATCTTCTCCGCTGTGTCACACGGTGTGGGCGCGCTGTTCGGTGCGGCGGCGCTCGTTATGTTATTGTGGTTCTGCGAAAAGAGTTTTGTGAACGTCGTCAGCGTCAGCATTTTCGGCGGCACAATGATTTTGCTCTACACGGTCTCCACCCTTTACCACGCATTAAACGTGAACCGCGCGAAAAAGGTGTTTCGCGTGCTCGACCACTGCACAATCTATCTGCTCATCGCAGGCACATATACGCCCATCACGCTGTGCTGCATTGAGGGCAGGCAGGGCATCGTCATGTTCGCGGCCGTGTGGGCTGCGGCGGTGCTGGGCATTATTTTAAACGCCGTCGATATGGAGAAATTCAAGGTCGTTTCGATGATCTGCTACCTGATGATGGGCTGGGTCGTCGTACTGGCGTTTAACACGGTCGCGGCAAAAATGCCGGGTATGGGATTAAACTGCCTCATCGCGGGCGGCGTGGCGTACACCGTAGGCGCGGTGCTGTACGGCCTCGGCAAAAAAGTGCCGTACATGCACGCCGTGTGGCATCTGTTTGTCTTAGCCGGCAGCGTGCTGCATACGCTGAGCGTGTTTACGGTAATTATTTGATAATTGACTTTTCTATAAAAATCACAAACCGAAAGGATTAAGCTGCATGAAGGTATCCGAATTTACATTTGATTCCAGCACGGCACATAACAAAATTTTCACCCGCCTGTATGAGCCGGACGGCGAACCGAAGGCTATTTTGCAGATTTCGCACGGCATGGCGGAGCATAGTGCGTTGTATAAACCGTTTTGCGAATACATGGCGCAGCGCGGCTTTGTCGTTGTCATCAACGATCACCTCGGCCATGGCCGCAGCGTGACCTCCGGCGCGCTCTACGGGCATTTCGGCGAAAAGGGAGGCCTCTATAATGTCGTCGAGGATCAGCGCAATTTGCAGAGCATTATGCGCGAAAAATATCCCGAGCTGCCGTATTTTCTCATGGGCCACAGCATGGGCTCGTTCATCGCGCGCGAATTTGCGGCCGCCTACGGCAACTCCCTCACGGCAGTGGTATTCATGGGTACCAGCGCGGGCATTTCGACTGCCATGTGGAAGGCCGAGCGCACGTATCTCAATATGCTGAAAAAGGCAAAGGGCGCACGGGCGAAAATTCCGTCGCTCGAGAAGATTGCCACGGGCCCGTACAACAAGAAATTCAAGCCCAACCGCACAAATTACGACTGGGTGACGAGTAAGGAAGAGGAAGTGGATCGCTTTGTAAACGACCCGCTGTGCGGCTTCCCGCTCACGGTGCAGGGGTATATCGACCTCGGCACGCTTTTGTACGCCATCAACACCGACCAGTGGTACCGCCGTGTGCCGAAAGACCTGCCGATTTTGCTCATCTCCGGCGAAAACGATCCCGTGGGCGATATGGGCAAGGGTGTGCGCCGTGTGTTTGATAAATTGAATAAGACCGGGCACGATGTGAAGCTGACGCTTTACCCGCGCATCCGCCACGCGCTCATCACCGAGATGAACAGTGCGCAGGTCTACGAAGACCTGTATGCTTTCTTCTCGTCGCACCTGCCGAAGGCGGAAGAGCTGGTTTCCGAAAAAGAGACGGAAGCAGAGCCTAAAGTTTCCACAGAAACGGAAAAATCCGTTGAAAATCCTGCTGCGGAAGAAGAAAAAGAGACCGAAGCGGCAGCCGCC